>Ga0247841_10000921_pt1 | contig 71979 bp, 53 predicted proteins | sample LaCruzMarch2015__2_FD_192410 | JGI IMG/M metagenome (GOLD analysis project Ga0247841, IMG submission 192410) | Freshwater microbial communities from meromictic Lake La Cruz, Castile-La Mancha, Spain - LaCruzMarch2015_18m | ecosystem: Environmental > Aquatic > Freshwater > Lake | place: Spain... | reverse complement strand
GCCCATGTGTTTCTTGTCCAGTCACTTCCTGAATCCTGGCATCTGCTGCTTCCGCAATTCCAGTTGTCGCATGTTTCAGTCAGTGTTGCTCCTGTTGTGCAGACACAGGTATTTGTATCGTAATCATTGCAGTTCTTTGTTGTTGAGGAATAAGAGCTGCCTGATGCAAGGTATTCAGTCAGCGTATCAACAGAGCAGCTGTCTGAATAGTTTGTGCTTTGGCATATACTGCCAGAACACGATGCATAATCAGCTACATATCCTGCTATAAGAAAATCCGCCCCCCCATCAGAATCGTAGCTTGTTTTTGTTGCGCAGTCCTCAATCTGTTGCCAACTACCAGAATTGCAGTTTATTGCAGCAGTTCCTGCACATATCTTTGAACTTGATGTGTAACATGTAGATGAATAAGTGCACTTTGTATCTGCATTGCAGCATGCATCATCTCCTGAATCAGAGGTGCAGCCAGAAGTGCATACCCTTGTCTTTTTGTATTCCCCGCTGTTTCTCCCGCAGCATGTAGTTGCTGATACTTCTCCTCCTATGTTCCATCTGCTTGCCCCAACACAACCATCACAATATGTCTGCCCAGTATCTGTGCTATACCACGTTCCTGCATTGCAATACGCGAGGGTTGAATAACAACCAGCAGAGGCATAGCATGTTGATGAATAAACACATTTAGTGTTCGCATTACAGCATGCATCATCTCCTGAATCAGAAGAGCACCATGAACTGCAGCTTCTTGTTCTTTTGTATTCCCCAGAATCATCAGTACAGCAAGAAGTTCCTCCAACTTCTCCTCCAATATTCCATAACCCGCTTCCAACCTTGCATGTGCAGTCAGCAGAATCGCTGTCCCAATTTACATTATAAGCATTCGTTGGTCCTGAATCAGTTGTGCCTTGCACTTCGCAGCTTGATTGCCCATAGCAATAAACATCACCCTCTTCTGTGCATTGAGCTCCATTAGCTGTATTGCATGATGCACTATTTCCTCCAACATTTCCAGAATCGCATGCATATCCTCCAGAACCTGCATTGTATTTGCAGTATGCCCTTGTCCAGGATGCAGTGGTGCTGTCGGCAGAAACATACGAAAGAGATATTAACAAAATAGTAATTAAGAATACTGAATAATATCTCCTAAATTTCTTCATTCTTCCCTCTTTTGATACATACCTTAATGTTATATATCTCAAGAATTCATTACTTTTAATCTTTTTCTTTTGGAAGCAAGAAATGTTTTTAAATCAGCGATATCTCTCACTGTTGAGGGGGCGTAGTTTAATGGCAAAACGGACGGCTCCAGACCGTCGGTTGGGCGTTCGATTCGCTCCGTCCCCATTTTAAAGATTTGAATTTTCTTCAATAAGGGAAATATTTTTAAATTGGTTTGCCTTTTTTAAAATATGAAAAAAGGGGCAGGTGAGGAGCATAAGGACACAACTGCATTATTGATGGAGAATTCTATTGCGTTGCAAAAGGTTTTGACAGAGGTTGCAACAAATTTATCCCAGCTAAATAAAAGATTGGAGATGCTGCTTAATCTGTTTGAAGAGGCGGCAAAAAATTTCAGTGCAAAAAGACCTGAAAGCGTGAAAGAAAAAGAGGTTATAGGAAAGTTAGCTGAAATTGCTGACCAAAACAGGACAATAGCAAGAGGGCTTATGCTACTTGAACAGACGGCAAGAAGAGAAACAGAAGAACGGCCGTTAAAACCAAAACCCCTGCCAGAGATAGGATTCTAAAACAAAATGAATTTTTCTTCTCCTATCCAAACTATGGATAGAAAAACAAGAAGGGAATTTCTTAACATTTTTATTTCTGAAATAATATTCATCCAGCATGAGAAAAATCACGAAGAAATGCTTCAGAAAGAGATTGAGGAGGAGCTTTTAAGGGAAATAACAAAACAAAACAAAGAGATTGGAGGGGTAGAAGAAAGCAGGCTGATAACAAGGCAATTTGGCCCTCAAATAATCCAGCCAGCAATTCAAGCAGTTCAAATCCAGCCCGCAATATCCCAACAGGAGATTATAATAGGGCAGCCACAAGAGCAGTTGAGAATTGATGCCCGTATTGATTCCCTCTTGACAGGAGACATCAAGGTGATAGAATGCGCAAATGGGAATATCAGGGTAAAAAGAAACGGCGAATTTGAACAAACAACACTCTTCCTAAACGAGTCAGAAGTCAAGGATTTAATAAAAAAATTCTCTGAAATGACAAAAATGCCGATTAGCGACAATATATTCAGGGCAACTATCAATAATTTCGCAATAACTGCAATAGTTTCTGATAAAATCGGCTCAAGATTTCTTATTACTAAGATATAGACACATAAAAAAATATAAGGCAAAAAGCCTCTTGCATCGTTGCTTACAGATAACTTTAAAAATAAATTAGCCATCTCTATACTATGTTCTGGCAAAAAAGAGGAAAACCCATAGAGATAATAACACCTGGCCAGATAGAAGAAAAACCAGAAGTAACACTTGACTTGAATCCAAAAGTTCCAGCATTGCAGAGATTTCCTGACAAGACACTAATCAATGTAAGGTATATGATAATCGCCCCATATGTCTCTGCCCATATATACTGGAATGACGAGATAGGGGAGGTTATGTATGATCTTGAGGAGCCAATTCTTGATGAGGCAGAAAAACAGCAGCTTGCAAGGCTTGAAGAGGGAATGCGGGAATTAATCAATGTTAATTTTCTTGTTGAGAACAGCATAGAAGGGATAATCACCTATCTTGACAAAACTGCAAAACTGCTTATAACAGAGCTAGGATTAAAGATAAGCAAAGAGAGCTTCAAGAAAGTATTCTATTATATCTACCGAGACTTTATCGGCACAAATGAGATTGAGCCGCTATTAAGGGATTATTTTATTGAGGATATTGAATGCAATGGAGTCGGAACCCCAGTATACCTCATCCACAGGATATACAGGAATCTCAGAACAAATATAATCTATAAGAATATTGAGGATCTTGCAAGTTTTGTAGAGAAACTTTCACAAAGATGCGGCAGATATATTTCCTATGCCTCCCCTCTGCTGGACGGAAGCCTGCCTGACGGCTCTCGTGTAAACGCAACCTATACAGCAGATGTCTCAAGCAGGGGCCCGACATTTACAATAAGAAAATTCACAAAAATACCATGGACGCCCATACAACTGATAAATCTTAACACATTAAGCCCTGAAATGCTTGCTTACTTCTGGCTGCTTGTGCAATACAGAAGCAGCATTCTCATCTCAGGAGGCACTGCATCGGGAAAAACAACATTGCTTAATGCTATAGCATTTTTCATTCCGCCAGAAGCAAGGGTGGTCAGTATTGAAGACACTAGAGAATTAAATCTGCCTAGGGAGAACTGGCTGCCAAGTGTTGCAAGAACAGGAATTAGTGCAGGGGGGATGGGAGAAGTTGATTTATTCAGTTTGTTAAGAAGCTCATTCAGGCAAGCTCCTGATTATGTGATAGTTGGCGAGGTAAGAGGCAAGGAAGCGTCTGTATTATTCCAGGGCATGGCTTCCGGGCACGCAAGCATAAGCACAATGCACGCTGATTCTGTTGATACACTCATAAAAAGGCTTGAAACACCGCCGATAGAACTATCTCCTACACTAATCAATACACTTGATGCAGTTGCGATTATGACACATGCAACTGTCAAGAAACAGGAAACAAGAAGGTTACGAGAGATTGTAGAAATTGTTAATGTAACACCTGAAGGCATTGCATTGACCAATACCCCATTTATCTGGAGTCCCTTTGAAGATAAATTCTACTTTAAAAAAGACAGCAAGGTATTTGAGAAGATAGGAAGCCGCCATGGAATTTCAAAAGAGGAGTTGATGAGAGAATTTGAGATAAGGACAAAAATATTGTACAATCTATTCCAAAACAAGGTATTTGGGTTTGATGATGTCCAGCATATAGTGAACGAGTACTACAAAAACCCGCAGGCGGTAATTGAAAAATTGGGGATAAAATGAAAACCAAGAAAATCAAAGATTTTCAGGGCATAGGAAATCAGAAGATTTCCTCTGTTTTCAATTTTCAGTTTCCTAAATCAAGAAAATTCTTAATGAATTTTCTGGAACCTAAAAAGAAAAACTTTTTATGTAATCTTGGGGGATTTTTTTGAAAATGATAGACAGGGAAAAAATTCAGCTTCTTGCCCGGATAGATCAGGCAATGCTCGATGCTGCTGCTAAACTTGAGGAAGCCGTTAGAAAAGGCGACTCTGATTCCATGCTGCAATTAAAATCATATATAACTGAAGCACAAAAAAAGTTTAATCTTGCTTTAGAGAGCTAAAATGAAGAAAATTGATATTTTCTGTCTCATTACCGCGAAAAGCTATGCTTTTTGGGGCACCAAGAAAATCCTGAAGGATTTTCAGGGCATAGAGAATCAAGAGATTCTCTCTGTAGGAAATCGGAGATTTCCTCTGAAATCTGGGGGATTTTAAGATGACGATTGAGGCCCTAAAAGCCAATCTCTCCCAAGAAAGAAAACTGCTTGAGGAAATGCTTGTTCTAAATGAGGAATTAAAAAATGCCTCAAGCAAAGAAGAAGTCACTTTCTTCGAAACAGCAATAGAATCTATAGTAAGCCAAGCAAGCATCCTAAACAATTCTATTCCTAATATTCTTGCAGAAATAACAATCCAGAAAGCAAAAGCTAGTGTTCTCGGCAAAAAAACTGCAATGCAGCCAATACAAACATTCAGCGGATTAGTGGTATTAAATAAAGAGGACAAAGAAAAGTTCACGCAAGAACTGCACATAGAAGCGGATATAATGAAAAAAATTAAGGAGACGGGCAGGGGCAAGAAATCTGGAAGCAAGGATAATTCCTACAAAAAACCAAGCTATTATGTAACCCTCTCATCAAGATTATTCTCAAATATTGCCTACAAGCTGGCAAATAATCCAGATATCGGCCAGTCATTGAACCTCAACCTGAAAAAAGCAAATATGTATTACCTTCCAAGCACTTACCTCTCAATCACTCTTTTTGCAATGCTTGTTGCCTTTATCTTCGCAATCGCAATCGCATTGATATACAGCTTCTTTAATATAAGTATGACTGATGCATTGTATCCTTCATTAAAATTCATCGGGTTGAATGGGCTGGCATTGCGGCTTTTAAAGAATACAGGGATTGCAGTTTTAGTGCCCTTGGGTGTATTTATCATTGCCTTGACATATCCCCAAACGCAGGCAACTGCTGTATCGAATAAAGTTGAGGACGAACTGCCCTTTGCAATAATGCACTTGTCTTCAGTAGCCGGAAGCGGGGTTGAACCAAAAAAGGTTTTTGAAATCCTTGCAAAAAGCTCTGAATATCCTGTAATAAGCAATGAAATAAAAAAGATAATTAATCAGATTAACCTCTATGGGTATGATTTGGTAACTGCATTAAAAAATATTGCAAAATCCACATCAAACCAGAAATTGGCTGGCCTGCTGAATGGCATCGCAACAAACATAGTTTCTGGCGGAGATTTAAAGGCATATCTCGACAAGAGGTCTTCAGACAGCCTGCTTGACTATAAATTAGCAAGAAAGAAATACAGCTCAATGGCCGAGACATCAATGGACATATACATAGGCATACTTGTTGCCGCGCCTTTGATACTGATGGTGCTGCTTATACTAATGAACGTTACTGGCTTTGGCTTTGGCATGAGCATGTCCACTCTCACAATGATGTTAATAGGGGGGATTGCCTTGTTGAATATTGGATTCCTGATGTTTCTGCAGATAAAGCAGCCGTCTTGATAATAATAATTTAGCTTAATTAAAATGAAGATAACAAAAGCGCACTGGATGGGGATAATCGTAGGAGCATTCCTCCTGATTATAGCTATAGCATTTTTTAGGCAAAATAAGCTATTATACTTTCTTATAGGTGTTGCTGTCGTCATAGCTGCCCTGCCATTTCTCATGACTGTAACAGGAGAGGTAAGCAAAGAAAAAGAAAAGGAGGACATGTTCCTTGAATTCTCAAGAAATCTTGTCGAGGCGGTCAAATCAGGAACCCCTATAAGCAAAAGCATAGTTAATGTCAAGGACAAGAACTATGGAAGCCTGACAAAGCATATACAAAAGCTTGCAAATCAGGTTTCGCTTGGCATACCTGTAAAGCAGGCGTTAAAGATATTTTCTGATGACATAGGCAATAAGGTGGTAACGCGCTCTGTAGCATTGATAAGCGAAGCAGAACAGGCAGGCGGGCAGATAGACACAATACTTGAATCTGTCGCGAAATCGGTAAGCGAGGTTGAGGACATCAAGAAAGAACAGAAAGCTGCTGTCTCAAATCTTGTTGTGCAGGGATATATCATCTTTTTTATATTCATAGTAATAATGCTCGTCACAGAAATAAAGATTATACCTATGACTGTAGGCCTTGCATCTGGCCAGAAAATGGAATTCACTGGAATGACAAGCTCAGCTTCTTCTACGCTAAGCCCCGAAGAGCTCTCACAGCCATTCCTGTTCCTCTTGTTAGTGCAGGGATTGTTTGCAGGATTAGTCATAGGAAAGCTATCTGAAGGCAGCGCAAAGGCAGGCATCAAGCATTCTTTTATAATGGTTGTTCTCGCTTACCTGATGACAACAGGGGTAAGGGCACTTTTTATGAAGTAGGACAATTGCATAACAAAACCCTATCAGCAAAACTTAAATATCGCTTCTTCTTGCTCTAAAGAATGATTAACAAAAAAAGAGGGATGGCGCATATAGAGATGGCAATCTCCTTCGGGATGTTTATACTGTTTACATTTTGGCTTATTGTCTTTCTCAATCCTGTAAAAAACCAGAATATAAGCAATGTCCTCATAGATACTGCAGAAAGAGGGATTATAAGGAATACAAGCATTGATGTTGCAGAGGTTCCTGTAAATGCTGCTGCACCTGTAGCTGCTTCGTGTCTTAAAATAAAAAACCCGTTCAATACAACACTCACAAGCAATATGTTTGTAAGGGACGTAAATGACAAGCTTTTAAAATTCAGTTTTCCCGAACCAGGGAATATTTCCATTGAAAAGAGCGGTATTTTTTACCGGCTTTATTATGGGGATGCTACATTTAACCCGCCTTTATTAAGCGGACCATGCACAGCATTAAATCCGAACCAAATGAACTATACCTCTGCAAGGGTATCCACCCCATTGTTTATAGCAAGAGTGGAATATGTCAAATGGCTCTATGAAAATAACTATGATGCATTGAAGGATGAATTTAGTTTTCCGCATACCTCTGATTTCAACATAAATATAACAAACCTGCTGACAAAACAAAATCTTTTTGAGATGCGAAAAACAAAACCTCAAAGAGTGGATGTTGTAGCAAGAGAAATTCCTGTAGAGATAATACAAAGAGATGGCAGCATAATAAGGGCGATAATGAACCTGCAAGTATGGTAAGGTAACTCTGGGAATTAAAATGATAAAAAACAAAAAGGGATGGATAAGTTAACCAAGGAGTTTTATATGTTAAAAAATAAAAAGGGATGGATAAGGATTGCAGAGGCATCTACTGCAATTATGATTCTCGCATCAGTTATAATCGTGCTTATTTCAAGGCAAGTTGAGAAAAAGGGATTTGGAGAGGATATGTACAAGTTGCAACAATTAATACTTGAAGAAGCGGCTAAGAATGAAAGTGTAAGAGATGCTGTATTAAACTCAAGGAATTTGTACCTGATAGACAATTTTATCGATGAAAGAATGCCCATAGGCATTGAATTTAATGTGAGCATATGCAATCCCTCCGGAATCTGCAATGTCGGGACAACTGCAGTGAACAGCGAGGTTTATGTAAATGATATACTTATAAGCTCTCTGCTTGAGCAGTACCAGCCAAGGAAACTAAAAATTATTTCTTGGTTAAGCGAAGGCAAGGAGATACAAAGAACCTATGGTGGTGCAACTGACACAGTTATAATTTACTATATTGACGAAGGGATAGGCAACATAGTAAGGGATTCAAGCGGGAACAGCCTTAATGGAGAGGTTATCGGGACATATAATTGGGTTGCAGGCAAATCTGGTTATGCATTAAAATTTGATGGCAGCAATTATGTGAATATGACTTTGCCAGAAATAAGAGACGCTATAACAATAGAGGCATGGATTAATCCAACTGCCCTTAACAATGGGGATGTGATAATAATGAAGCCATTTATTTCAGATGCCTCTCCTATGAAGGTTTATGGATTAAGTGTAGGAGGCTCAGGCTCAAGAAGACTGAGATTTTCTATAGCAATAAACAATAATAGCTATTATACAGAGACTACTAATAATGCATTAAGAACTGGGCAATGGCAGCATGTTGTGGGTGTATATGATGGCTCAAGGATAAGGGTGTACATAAATGGAGGAGAAAAGGCATCGAGAATAGTCAGCGGAAAAATAGATAAAAATTCAATGCCTGTATGGATAGCAAAGGGCAGGGTAAGCAGCATGACAAACTCCTTTAAAGGGAGTGTTGATAATGTAAGGATTTACAAGAAGGCATTGACCTCAACAGAAATCCTGCAGCACTCTAAGAGCGGATGATTTTAGGCAGGGGGAGATTTATAAGCTGAAAAATTGATTAGTCTAAGATGAAAAATTATATTTATCTTGAACACACAGCAGACGCAAAATTCCGGGCATTTGGTGGTAGTTTGGAAAAAGCATTTGAGAATGCTGCCCTTGCAATGCTGAATTTAATGTGTGATACAAAAAGGGTAAGGGGCAAGACAAGCAAAAAAATTAATGTAAAAGGAAAGGACAAAGAGGCATTGCTATACAACTTTCTTGAGGAAATTCTTTTTCTGCTCGACTCAAAGAATTTTCTAACATGCAAAATCAAAAGCATCAAAATAAAAGAAATCAAAAAAAGCTATAGGCTGGAAGCAGAACTTCTGGGAAACAATGCATCAGCATGCAAATTTTTTGGCGAGGTTAAGGCGATAACTTATAACAGCATGTTCATTAAAGAGGACAAAAAGACAAAAAAGTTTATAATTCAGGCAGTGGTGGATTTATGAAGATGGTTGATATCAAAAAAATAAATCAATACGAATGGCAGATTCCCAAAGAAGGAAAAATGAAAGTGCCTGCTGTAGTTTACGCCTCTGAAAAATTGCTTACAGATATCCAAAAGGACATAACGTTGCAGCAAATCCAGAATGTTGCAATGCTGCAAGGAATACAGAAATATGCTATTGCATTGCCTGATGCACACCAAGGATATGGCTTCCCAATAGGTGGTGTGGCTGCCTTTGACATGCAGGAGGGTATAATTTCCCCAGGAGGCGTCGGTTATGATATTAACTGCTCAGTTAGATTATTAAGAACCGATTTGACTGTAAATGATTTCTTGAAAAAACGCACACAAATTTTGAATGATGTTTTTATTAATGTTCCAAGCGGCGTGGGTAGGGCAGGAAAAATAAGAATGACAAGGCAGGAAATAGGTGAAGTGCTGGAGCAGGGCGCGAAATGGGCTGTAAGGCAAGGTTATGGCATTACAGAGGATTATAAAAAAACAGAAGAAGAAGGATGCATGAAAACTGCCAAGGCAAGTGAAGTTTCAGGCAGAGCAATAGAAAGGGGCATGCCTCAGCTTGGCAGCCTAGGAGCAGGCAACCATTTTCTTGAGATACAGCAGGTTGAACAGATTTATGACGAGAAGATTGCAAAAGCATTCGGAATAACAGAAAAGGGGCAAGTTACAATTATGGTTCATTGCGGTTCAAGAGGATTGGGGCATCAGGTTGCCTCTGACTATATTAAGATTATGGAAGACAAATACGGCTCAAAAAATCTGCCAGACAGGGAGTTGATTAATGCTCCAATTCTTTCTAATTTGGGGCAGAAATATTATGCTGCAATGTCTGCTGCTGCAAACTTTGCATTTGCGAACAAGCAGATGATAACACACTGGATTAGGGAAACATTCAATAAAATTTTGCCATGCAAGATTGATGTTGTTTATGATATCTGCCATAATATTGCAAAAATCGAGAAGCATGATATTGATGGTGAGGTAAAAGAGGTTTGCGTCCACAGGAAGGGGGCAACAAGAAGTTTTGGCCCTGGCAGGATAGAGATTCCTGAAGTATATAGAGATATAGGACAGCCAATAATAATTCCGGGAAGCATGGGAACTTCTTCTTACTTGCTTGTGGGAACAAAAAAGGCAGAACAAGTAAGTTTTGGTTCAACTGCCCATGGCGCAGGAAGAGTAAGCTCAAGAAGCGCGGCATTGCGTGAATTTCGAGGGGAGCAAATCAAGAACGAACTCGCAAAGCAGAATATAGAAGTCAAGGCAGCTTCGTGGAAGTCGCTTGCAGAGGAAGCCCCTCAAGTCTACAAGGATATTGATGAGGTTGTCCGGGTTTCGCATGAATTAGGCATAGGAAATCTCGTTGCAAAATTAAGGCCGCTTGCTGTAATGAAGGGATAAATAAATTATGCGGTCATTTTCTCGGTTAAATCAAAACCCTAAAGACTAGGTAGAACGCTGACTTAAATATCGAAAGAAGATTATCTGCCCCTGCAATTTTTACTATTCTTAAAAATCTTGCAATGGTCCTCTTGGAATAAAATGACACATATGCCTTTTTTTGCCAATACCCCAAGTCAAGCTCCTTTGAAATTACTTGCGAGGAATATTCTAATTTCTCGAAATCAATCCTTTTATTTTTATATTTCTCGTAGAGGTTTGAGCCGGGAAGAGGCGTTGCAATGTTAAATGCGGCAAAATCAAGATTCAATCCATTGGCAAATCTTATTGTTTCTTTCAAAGTAGACAAATTTTCTCCTGGCAAGCCGATAACAAAATTGCCCAATGTTAAGATTCCTGCCCTATATGCCTCATAAACTGCCTTTTTCGTATCCTCAATACTTATCCCCTTTCTTGCCTTGTCAAGAATCTCCTGATTTCCTGACTCAATCCCAAACGAGATAAGCCAGCAGCCGGCTTTTTTCATTAATTCCAGTGTTTCCTTATCAACAGTATCAACCCTGCTGTTGCACAAAAATCGGATTTTTATCTTTCGCCCTATTATCTCTCTGCATAATTCCTTCACCCATCTCCTGTCTAATGTAAAGTTATCGGCAAAGAAGAGCATATTGCTTATCCCAAGTTTTTTTAAATATAATATCTCTTTTATTACAGAACCGACACTTCTCTTCACTAATCTTTTTCCGTGATAAAAGGGCACTGTGCAGAATATGCATTCATAAGGGCAGCCAGTGGCGGTTTGCAACAAAACAAATTTTTCTCCAATCAATGGCAATCTGTAACAATTCAAGTCAACTATATCCCAAGCAGGAAATGGCAAACTGTCTAAATTCCTTTTGTCAAACTTTTCCCCTATTGCCTTATATGCATACTCCTCAACATTTCTTGGGGTGATAATCCATTTCTTATCTGAAATTTTTCCTCTGAAGTATGCTGCATACACGCCAAACAATACAAATTCCGAAGGATGTGTCTCATAAAGTTCTCTGATTATCCTCAAATCATTTTTTACTGTCTGCGTTGTTGTATTGACAAAAACCTTGTCTGGTTTTTCTTTTGAATAAAAAGCCATTAATTCCCTTTCGCTGTAATCAGATGCGATGCAGTCAAGAATCCTGACAGCTGCTTTTTTTCTTAGTATTGCGGCAAGATAAGCAAGTTTCAATGGAGGATAAGTTGTCTGGAATATATGTGCTTTCTGCTCGCACCTTTCCTCCTTTACCATCTTCTCTTTGTAGGGTGGATTCAAAAGCAGTATGTTCATTTATACCTCTAAATCAAAAAAACAATGTGCCACCACACCTTAAAAGGTGTGGTTTGATTGGCACTTGTTTTTTGGATGCTCAAGATTCTAACCGCATCTCTGTAAAAGATGCGGTTTTAGTCAAGAATCTTGACATAATAAAAATATATAAATTATTCCCCCTAATCCTTTAGAATGAAGGTTATTGGAATTATACCCGCCTATAATGAGAAGAACATAGAAAAAATTGCGGGCAAATCCGCAGGATTAGTTGATAAGCTGCTGGTTATAGATGATGGCAGTGATTTTCCTGTAAAAAAGAGCGGAAAATACCTTGTATTAAGGAATAATCAGAACAAGGGAAAGGGCTATTCTTTAAAGTGCGGTTTTGAATACGCACTCAAAAATGGATATGATGTAGTCATAACGCTTGACGGGGATGGCGAACATGACCCAGAAGCAATCCCTTTATTACTGAAAAAACTTGAATCAAGTGATATTGCAATCGGCCAAAGAGCAAACTATCGCTCACTTCAGAGAAATATGCTCAATAAATGGGCAAGTTTTTGGTTAAGGTTGTTATTGCCGTCAGTTAAAGACACCCAATGCGGATTTGTTGCTTTAAGAACTGATTTGCTAAAAAAATTAGAGATAACCTCTTCAGGGTTTAGCATAAATCTGGAACTTCTGCTGGAAGCATTTAAAAACAATGCAAAATTTGGTTTTATAGAACTAAAAACAACGCAAAAGAAAGCCACCCATGTTACATTAATGGATTACGTAAAAATAAATAACCTCTTTGACAGATGGGTAATAAAAAATTATAGGGATATAAAAATGCCCATACTAAAAAAATATTTTATATTAAACGCAGTTATTGCTGGCTTGATATGCGGGAGATTAATGGAATGGATACTGGAGATGCATTGATAATAACCCAAGCAGTATATGTTTTAGCATCAATTTTGCTCATATGGAAGATTGCTAAATTCAAAAAGCAAATAAAAGAGATAAATAAAAAATTGGAGGAGCTATAAATGGACAGCACAACAACTGCAATAATAATAACCCAGATGCCCATAGCGATAGCAATATTCATTTTGGCTTATGAAGTACATGCGGCTAAAAAGGCCCTTTTGAAATTGCTCGAGCTGATTGTCAAGAAGGTTAAATAGACAAATTTAAGTAATAAAACAGTTTTGGAATATTATGGCACTGGAATCATTATTTAATTTAGCATCCCTATTGATTTTATCTTTTTTGCCTGGTTACTTTCTATTACGATTGCTTTACAAGCAATTAAGGCAGTTTGAATACATTTCTTTAGGGCTTGCTCTGGGCATACTTGCATTGCCGGTTGCTTCTTTATCTATAGCATGGATGTTTCAGACAGTGATAACCAAGTGGATAGTATTCAGTATTTCAGCAGTCACAACATTTGTATGCATCATAGTGATTAAATCAAACAATTTGCAAAAACCAGCAAGATTAAAGCTATCAAAGGGCGAGATTTTATTATCTGTAATTCTTATTTTTGTTTTCTTGTTCTTCCTCATGAATTTTGAGGGTCCAACAAAGGATTATTGGGACACTTACATTGTTGCGCCTGCAATGTTCCTGACAAACCAGCCGATAAATTTTACATCAATGGATGGCGTTCAGCTGTATAATTACCAGTTAGCTGGAAAGATACCCCAAAACCTAGTTGATGCAAACTCTTATGGCATCATAACGCAAGACCAGCGTTTGGGAAGCGGAGTTATATTTTCTGTTCCCTTCCTTTTTTTGGGCATATTTGGCTTTAGATTTCTTAATGCGTTGATTATTGCATTAACTTTTTTGATACTATATCTTACAGGCAAAAAAATGTTCAAAAAGGAATTTTTATGCCTTCTGCTAGCAGTAATTGTTATTTTCAATCCCTATTTCATCTCAATAAACCGATTAAACCCTAATGTGATTGCTTTATTCGCAATGTCTGTTCTAATCTTCTTTATGCTGCATGAGGAAAAGAATTATTTTATTCTGGGGCTTCTCTATGGGATTCTTGGTTCAATAAGGTACGAAGCGGTCATTTTCATTCCTGCAGTCCTCTTCATCTTGTACAAAACAGAAAAGAGGCATTTTGTGAGAAATACTGCAATATTTGCAGCATCTGCTTTAATAGCAATTCTGCCATTTTTGTTATGGAATAAATTTGCCTTTAGCGGCTTTCTCGTTCATCCAACACAATCCCCTCTTCTTGCAGGCTTCAGGCCTGTTTTCCCCCATACCTTCTTCGGCATAAAATTCAATTTTAATGGGCTGCTCAATTATCCATTCTACATGGGATTGATAAGAACGCCACATTTTCCATACCCTGTATTCTTAATGCTACCTTTGGTGATTGCAAAATCCTTTGGATTACTGCTATTCTCTTTAATGTTTTTTGGAGTGTTTTACCTTACAAAACAAAACAGAAATGCTTCATTATTCTTTCTTATATGGATTATTACCCTCTTTCTATTTCTCGCCCCCCAAGAAAACTGGGACGAATTCAAAATGACTTATATTCTCCTTATGCTTCCTATTATCGCGATTTTCGCCATAAAAGGCATTGAAACTTTCATTTATAAAATTTCGTTCAGAAAGATATTAGTCCTCATTTTGATACTAATACTCCTTGTTTCTTCAATTAATATAATGTCTAATCTGAACTTTCCAGCAGACGGGAGATGGTACAAAAGATTTCCCCACGCAATAATCTCGGAGAACCAGACAAACTACCTGAATGACAGCCAAAGAATGAGCTGGGAGTTTTTTCATACAGCAGAAAATTATGATGAAATTGCATATCAAAGAGCCAAAATAACCAAAACCAGTCTGCTTCCTGCATTCTACATAAAAAGGCATGGCGACTTTTTTGATTCGGCACTGAAAATCCCGCAGGAAATAGGAAAAAAGAACTTAACGGCAGTAGCAATATGGGAGTATGTATACGGATAATCTATATCTCTTTTTTTACATCCCAGAAATAACTTAAATAAAAGGAATAAATCTTGCGATATTTTTTTCTGAATAAACTTGCAAAAAACAGCGCGAAGATAAAGAATAAATGAACTGCATAGAAAAATGTCTTTCGCAAGATGTAACTTGCCTTTGAAATCTTCTTATTTTGTTTTTTTAGATTGCAGCATCCCATTTTATTTTTTGTAATTATGTTTTATGTGCTCATCTATGATTTTTTCTTTTTCTCTTATAAACCTATAAACATCTTTTTCGCAATGGTTTGGAAATTTGTGAAACAAGATTCCAGGCATGTAATATATCTCACCAGGTATGCACTTTGGTTGAATGCCTAGGAATCTGTCCCTTATTCTTATTCCCATTCTAAATCCCTTTTCTCTTAATATTGATATCTTTTTTTCCCTTTCAACACCAAAGCCGGGGTTTATGTAAATGATTCTATGTTTTTGATAGATTCTTCTCAAGGCAGAAATGCTTATTGGCATTTGCTCAACAAATTCCTCGCTGTATCTTGAAGAGCCATCAGCCATGTATTTTACCCCTTTCTTAAGATTGAATAATATGCTCTTGGCATGCATCGCCATCTTGCATCCCAAGCACCATATAAAAGCCGACTTATATTTCTCATAGTCCTCAAAAAGATTATTAACAGCAACCTCTTCAAATATGTCCCTGACACTGAAGTGATAGTAGAAGAATTTGTTGCCTATCTTTTGCTTCAGTTCTTTATATCTTCTTCTTGCATTATCAAAATTGTAATGCCCATAGCCATTGTCGTAATTTAAGAGATTTATTCTATCAAATTTCTCTGCTAAGATTATGGCTGCTACTGTAGAGTCTATTCCTCCGGAAAACATCAGGGAAACTTCTTTTTTCATTTTACTCCATAAAATTAGCTCATATTTAAGGATTTTTATTAATTATAGGTTAATCATATGTGATGCCAGTTTTTTCCATACTTTTGGATTCTTTAAATAGAAAAGCCCAAATTTTCTGTAGTGATTCAGCAAGAAAGGGAGATTCAAATAGAATTTTTTATAAAATGCCTTATGCAGTGCTTTAAGCCGCTCGTCAAGAATCTCGCTGAGATTCACACCAAAAGAGTAATGGTATAATTTGCTATCCTTCACCTTATTCTTGTATGTGTCATAAGCGATAGATCCTTTGTAAGCTGTGAAGAAATGCACTTGGATAATGTCTGATTTTATCTCTTTGGCAAGATTTATGCTTTCATACACCTCGCTCTCTGTTTCAGAGGGGTTGCCAATTATAAAGAAGGATAATGTGCTAATGCCTAATTGGTTTGTATATCCAAAGACCTCTTTAGTTTTCTTTGCCCAATCTATCTCTTTGTTTGTTTTCTTTAGAAGCCTGATAATCCTATTTGAACCAGATTCTATCCCAAATTTGAGCAAGATGCAACCTGCCTCTTTCATAATTCTTAATAACTCTTCGTCTACCTCGTCTATTCTTGCTTGGGCAATCCATTTTACTGCAAGATTTCTTCTGTTTATTTCATTGCATATGCCAATCACATGCTGTCTTGATACTGTAAAATCATCATCATTAAAAGAGATTACATTCGCGCCCAACTTGACTAAGCTATCTATCTCATCCGCCACTCTTTCAGGGCTTCTCAATTTCACTTTTTTATTATACCTCTCTCTTATTACAGGGGAACAGAATATGCATTCATACGGGCAACCCCGACTGGAAAGCACATAACCCCATTTGACTTTCTTATAAAATTTAAGGGGATAAAGGCTAAGGTACTTTGAAGGGTCAAATAACTCATATTTGGGGATGGGCAATTTATCCAAGTCATTGATTGCCTCAACCTTTGCATTATGCTTATCTGGCAAGTAAATGCTTTTTATCGCACGAATAGTTTCTTTTTTATTTAATGTTTCAATCAGGGAAACAGGGCTTAGCTCACACTCCCCTAACAATGCGGCATCGATTGATGAACCTTTATGCACCAGATTTTCAGGAGCGCAAGAAACAAGAGGCCCGATGGCAATAATCAGCATATTTTTTCTCAGCTTTTTAACCCCATGGGCATATCCAATGCAAGAATCTAGCCCCAAACTTTCAGTATAAAGAAAGATAATGTCTGGATTCCATTCAATGGACAATCTGACTAATTTGCTCTCTGCTAATGTTTCAATTCTATTGTCAATAAATTTTATCTCATATCCCTTATCTTCTAAAATCCTTGCAGCATACCCTATCGCAAGAGGGGGAAGTATATCTCTAGGATGGACACGCTTCTTCTCTTCATCCATGTCTGTCCTGATGAACAGCACTCTCTTGCATTCAGTATTTATAGCAGTTGAATCTATCCCCATTTTATCCTGAAAATAAAAACTTGAGACTTGACCTCATATACCTCGCTATCTGGCCTATGGATCTGAGCTCCTTTAAAGTGTTGATTATATGACTTGGGCGGAAATAAAATCTGTAAAATGCTTCTTTCACATATTTTGTAAGCAGTTTGTCATCAAGATTTGTCCATGTTCTAATAGGCGTTCTTTCACTGCATCTGCCAAGCACATATTCACTCCAGTAATCAAACCCTGTATTTTTTATGTTTAATTCATCATAGTAGGATTTTGGTTTTGCCATTGTCTTTGTGAAAGTGGCGTACATCAAATCCAAAGACAACGCAAAATCAATTGTCTTCTTTATGCTATCTTCTGTTTCATCAGGGTTACCAAACATAAAAAAACCCAATGGTTTTATGCCTGTCTTCTTTGTAATACTGACTGTTTCTCTTACCTTTTCAGGGGTTATCATCTTGTTTAGGTTTTCCAATACCTTTTCATCAGCCGATTCTATGCCATAAAAGATTGCAAAACAGCCTGCTTTCTTCATTATTTGCAATAACTCTGCATCAACAGTATCTATCCGTGACCTGCAGGACCAGCTTATGTCAAGCTTGTTTTTTACTATCTCATTGCATATTTCTATCACCCTTGCCCTGTTTATTGTAAATGTCCTGTCAAAGAAATCTATCTCCCTTATCTTGTATTTATAGTAACATTCCTTTATCTCTTCTATAACCCTTTCAACACTGCGAGCTCTGAATACACCTCCTGGCTCATTGCAAAACTTGCAGTTAAAAGTACAGCCTATGCTTGTCAGTATATTTGTGAAATTCTTTCTTTGGCTGATAAACTGCCAATATACCTCATTTCTCAACAAGTCCCTTGCTGGGAAAGGCAAAGCATCCAAGTCGTCATGCCATTCCTTAACTTCATTTTTGCATATTGTATCCTTTTTTCTAAAGTATAAACCAGGTATTTTGCTAAAATCTCTGCCTTTCTCAAATGCTTCTAAAAATTGTGGCAAGGAATGCAGGATAGAACCAACCATTCCATAATCTATTGTGTTATAAGACATTATTTCATCTGGGTAAAGATTAAAACCAGCTCCTCCAACCAAGACTGGAATAGCAAGATTATCCTTCAGATACCCTATCAGTCCTATGCACGAGTGGATGTCATATATGCTATGGATGCCTACACCAATTATATCAGGCTTGAACCTCTCAATCTGCTGCAAAGCCCTCTTTTCAGATAGCTTAAGATTAGGCATATCAATTATAATTGGCTTATGCCTATGTTTCCTTACTAATGCTGCAAGATAAGCTAGACTAAGCGGGGGCTGCCTGCCAAATTCCTCGCTTGTGACTCTTATATTCTCTTCAAACTTCTTAAAATTTCGCGGTGGTGATATAAATGCAATTCTCATTTTAAGCTGGAGGTGATTGTATCAATAATCGCTGTTAAATCCAATGAAAAAAGCTTGCTTAAATCAAGGATTTTATTGCAAACACACGAATCACAATTTATTGGTTTTGATTTATTGAATGCTTCTTTGAATCCAAGCTCTATGCAGTTATAGGGCTTTATTTTGTTCTCTAAAAAAGAGCATGGGAAAAGGTTTCCATTAGGAGCAATAACACAGGTAATCCTGAATGCAACACATTCGATTTTTTCTTTTTGCGGATAATCCCTAAAATATTTCAAGCCAGCAATCGTGTTCTCTATCATATTGCCATTTTTTTTCTTTTTGATAAGATAATCAAACACCTTTTTTCTGTTTTCTTGTCTCAATAAAAAAATTCCCACCTTCTTCTTCCCTAAAGGCATATACTCTACCGGCTCAAAATTAACCTTTATATCGTATCTCTTGGCAATCTGCAGGATATAATCAATAAACTTGTAATTGTATCTTGTGATAGTTGAGTTAATGACTACTGATTCAATCTTTTTCTTTTTCGCAATATTTATCGCCTCAATAACCTTGTCATAGCTCCCTTTGCCCCTCTGCCTGTCATGGATTTCCTTTGGGCCGTCAAAGCTCAACTGCAGCATATCTGCTTTCTTTATATCATTAATCTTTTCCTTAACTAATTCCCCATTAGAGCTTATCCCAACATAAAGCCCCTCGCTCTTGGCATAATCAATTATCTTGCCTATGTCCTTTCTCAATAATGGCTCGCCGCCAGTAAAGAATAGGACTTTTGTGCCCATAGAACAAAGTTCATCAATTATCTTGAATATCTGGGAGGTTGTTAGTTCCTTTGTCTTTAAATCTGGAATGTCACAGTACCCGCAATGATGGTTGCACCTGTGTGTTATTGCCCAGCTTACGAATAATGGCATTCTCTTTCTGAATAACCTGCAATAAAGCATTAATGATGCTATTCCCAATCTCTTTCTGAATTTCATTTTAAGCCTGAGTTAATTATATCAAAAATTACTGCTAAATCAAAAGAAAGTATCTTTGAATATAAAAGAGCCACATCCAAGGTAGAACTGCACAAGCAAGAATTGCATTTCATCGGCTTTGATTTATTAAATGCCTCTTTAAATCCCATCTCTGCACAGTTATATGCCTCTGTCCTGCGGTATAGTCCATTGCAGGGATAAAGATTTCCATTAGGTGCAATAACGCAGTTAATACTTAATGCGCCGCAATCTATCTTGTTCTTATCTCTTTCTCTTAAGTATCTCAAACCAGCAGTGGTATTAACTATGAATTTGCATCTCTTTTTTGCGTTTATCAGAAAATCAATAACCTCTATGTACTTGTCTTTTGGTATCTCAACCTTCTTGAAGCTTACAGGGCCTAATGGTATGGGCGCAACAGGCTGGAAATGGGCAAGAATTTTTTCCTTTTCAATAAATTCAACAATCCTATCAAGAAAAGGGGCGTTGTACTTGGTTATTGTCACGCTTACTGCTGTCTTTATCCCTTTCATCCTTGCAATCTTTATTGCCTCAATAACCTTGTCATAACTGCCTTTGCCTCTCTGAAAATCCTGAACTTCTTTTAAGCCCTCAAAACTTAACTGCAAGAGGTCTACATTATTTATCTTCTCTATTTTGTCTTTAACAAGCAAGCCATTTGAATCAAGTCCAACATAAATCCCCTTGCTCTTGGCATAATCAATTATCTTTCCTATATCTTTTCTTAATAAGGGCTCACCACCGCTGAAATTTATGCATTTGCATCCCAATGAGGAAAGCTCATCAATAATCTTGAATATTTGATTCGTGCTTAATTCCCTGCTTTTTATTTTGGAAATATCGCAATATTTGCAGTGCATATTGCACCTGTTTGTAAGATACCAGCATACAAATATTGGAATCCGCTTCCCAGATAGTTTTGAATAAATAAGAAGTGTTCCTATTTCCAGTTTCTTCCTGAATTTCATTTTAAATAGTCCAGCCTTATTATATTAAGTATAGGTTCAAGTTTGAGGGCGAATGCGTAATTTAATTCCAATGCAGTTATGCACCAGCATCCATTGCAGACTGCATCCAGCTTTTTGCTTAATACATCTTTAAAATTGCCCTCCAAACAATTGTATCCAAATGATTTGTCCATTGTCCTATTGCATGGCAAAATACCTCCGTCACTTGAGATTCTGTAAGCAACCTTCCCTGCAAAGCAGTTTATCCTGCTGCTTAAAGGCCACTTGCTCATGTACCTCAAAGAGTTATATGAGTTGAGTATGTAGGGATTTGTTCTTTTTTCTTTTATCATATTTTTTATTGTTTTATTGAAATCGCCTTTTTTTGGATAAAGCGAACCTATACTCTTTGTGCAGAATAGGATGTTAGTAACTGGCTGAAAACTTGTGGGTATCTTAAATTCCTTAATCTTGCTAAAAATATAATCAAGATTATTAACATTAAATCTTGTTATTGTTGTGTTGAAATAAACCCTTATCCTGTTAGCTTTTGCAATTTTTATCGCCTCAATAACCTTGTCATAGCTCCCTTTGCCCCTCTGCCTGTCATGGATTTCCTTTGGGCCGTCAAAGCTCAACTGCAGGACATCAAGATTCTTTATGTCTTCTATTCTATCTTTTACCAGAATGCCATTGGAATTTAGCTTGACATAAATCCCTTTCTTTTTTGCATAATCAATTATTTTGCTTATATCTTCCCTAAGCAACGGCTCACCACCTGTAAAAGAAACAACCCTCATGCCCAATCTGTGCAATTCATCAATAACCTTAAACACCTGTTCTGCAGTTAATTCCCTGCTCTTTAATGTTGGAATTTCACAATACCTGCAATGCAAATTGCATCTGTTCGTAAGTGACCAACTGACAAATAAAGGAATCCTTTTTCTGAATAATTTGGCATAAAGCAATAAGCCACCGATTTCAAGATTTTTGATAAATTTCATTTTAGCACCAACTATAATTTATAATTTTTGTATAGATTCGCTCTCTTTAGTGTATTGCAAAGCACATTATGGCAGGGAAGCTCGCAAAACTGCTCGAATTCCTTCATTTTGTTGTGTTTTGCTGAATTCCAAATCTCCTTGGCATTTTGTTTGATATTGCCATGGGGTGTGAATATCCCCCAGCAGGGTATTAAGTTGCCATTGCAGTCAATAATGCATGTATACTCGCAGGTATCACAATTAATTCCTAGACATGAATTATAAGGCGTTCTGTAATACTGCTTGAGCTTTAATAAATAGTCCTCTGTATCAAAAATAAACTTATTCTTCCTCTTGTAATCAGCTATCCAGTCAATAGTGGAATCAAGCAGTGAATACTGCTGAGGCATAATCCATGTTTCACTCAAGTCAACATCATCTCGTGGCACCATTGTGAACTTGCCATCCCAAATCACCAATTTATGTGCCTGAACTGGCTTGTATGATATATGGTCAACCTTCAACTCCTCCTTGGAAAATCTTGTTAGCTCTTTTATCTCCTTAAGATTTACACCCATTATCACTGTTCCTATTCCCAACTTCAAGTTGCTGCCTTCCCTAACCTCATTCAGAATTTCAATTGCCTTGACTGTTCTGCCAAAAACTCCTTTTCTGCCCCTTATTTTGTCGTTTAATTCTGGTGTTAATGCGTCCAAAGAGCAAAACAAGTATGACAAACCAGAATCAACTATCTTTTTTGCAAGAGTTTTGTCTATTAACTGGGCATTTGTAAAGATTGTCGTTTTTAATCCAATATCTGATGCATGCCTGATAATCTTTGGTAAATCCTTTCTCAAAAACGGCTCTCCTCCTGTCAAAGAGAGAACCTCTGCACCTAGCTCTTTAAGTTGAGTAATAAATCTAATTAAGTCCTCTGTTTCAATAAAGTCCTTCTCATTTTTGCTTTTTCTGTAATAACACATCGTGCAATCTAAATTGCATCTTTTTGTCAGCTCAACTATCGTGAATTTTGGCGAACTTGGAACAGAAAGAACACATTTTTCCTTATTGACAAATGGCTTAAGCTCAAACCCCCCATGAGCATCAATGTAATTTTGCCATATACCATTGCAGTTCCTGTTTTCCGAACAAATTGCACAATGCGAGGCTTTTGATTTCCCATTGTCTTTCTCGTTCTCTATCAAATCAGGGTAAAACTCAAGCAGGCATTTTGGAATATTCTTGATTTTGATATTGATGCTATCAAACTCATCAATTATCTCCTTTAACCTTAAAGTGGACTGGGAAATAAAGGGCAGGACATTCTCCTCTTTTGTGTTAGTTAATTCAAAGTCTATATTCTTAATGCCAAAATGAAATAATTTATGCACAAGTTCGTAAAGTTCTCCATAATTCTGCCTTGTTAATGGCACTATAATCCTTATACTGGCATTTAATCCCAAGAGATTGCCAATCCCTTTTAGGGTTTCATTCAAGGCATCTGCCCCAGTCAGCTCTTTAAATGTCTCCTTGTTTAAAGATGGGAGCTTTATATCGAATTCGTTTACATAAGGTATAACCTTTTTGCAGAAGCTTTTATAGGAAAACATCCTTCCATTTGTAAGCAGTTTGACTCTCTTATTTTTGGCATATTCAAGAAGTCCAATAAAGTCCTTTCTTATTGCAGGCTCTCCTCCTGCAAGGAGTATCTCGTCTGAACTGTCAATCTGCTTCTTTATCTCCTCAAGTGAAGGAATTTTTCCTTCTTTTGGGGCATCGCAATAGTCGCAATGATTGTTGCATCGATTGCCTGTATAAATTGTTTTCATTTTGGTTCATAGAGATATACTGTTATGTTTGTTGCAGGGTCATCATGTAATGTTATTCCCCCAGCAAATATTTTTTGGTCTATTATCTTATAATGATTATCTAAATATGCAAGCACTTCTGTCAGGTTTGGCGTTTTGCATTTTTCGCATATATAAGATTCATCATGAAAGAGAACCCATACCCTTCTGTAATGCTGTAATATGCCCCCCAATTGCTCTGCACTATACCCCCGCATAACTATTCCTTTTGTCTCTGAATAATAACTTGCAGGCCTTTCAGCATACCATGAGATAGTGAATATATCCCCCGCTTCTGAATTCTTGTTGATATGAGCAAAGGCGGATTTCCAGTCAGGCCCATAAGGCCTTTTGTAATAATCAGCAAGGGCAAATATCGAAAGAAGTATCAGCAGAACAAGAAGAATTGTCCGAATATTCATTTTAATCTTGAATAAGCCGTTTGAGACAAGAATTATAAATAAAGGCAAGGCAAAAATATAGTGTTTCACCTTGAACAGATTAAGACAGCTGATTAATATGGCAATTGCCAACGGAATAAAAAATGTCATTGCGGCAAGAATCGTTATAGTCTTGTTTGTTTTGTAACTCCTCCTTAGCCCCACTATAAAAAGGATGAACAAAAATAAAATTAGTGATGTGTGGATTATATTATAATGCATAGAATTGAAAAATGCCAATAAATGGCACTGGTTCAGTCCTGCTGATGATTGGTTGAACATGAATGCCTGTTTCATTCTTAACAAGACAGGAAAAGCAAGCAGGAGAACAGAAAGGATTGAAGCCAAAAATTCCTTTTTTCTGCCTTTTATGAATACAAAAAAGAAGAGTATCTGGATATCAAGAAGGAAGGACGCAAAAAAGTGGGTGTAAAAGTTGATAATAGATGCTATAGTAAATAATACAAGGTCTCTCCGTTTGAATTCCTTTATGTATCTCCCAAAAAAGTATATACTAAGCAGCGAAAAGAACAGGAATATAGAATATGCCCTTATCAATTGTGCATTCTCAATTAAATACACAGAAATTGACAGCAAGAATGCACTCATCAGCCCAACCCATCTGCTAAAGAATTTTTTGCCTGTTAAGTAAATAAGGGGAACAGAAAGCAAACCAAATAATACAGATAATAACCTTAATGCAATCTCATTAACACCAAAGAGTTTAGTCCAGAAGTGCAGCATCAAATAATGAACAGAAACCTCGTCTGCAGGGATTACATCCATCCTTGCTAAATTTGAAAGTTTGTTCTGCATAACCTCAATGCTCCAAATATCATCGTGGTCCAAACCCTTCAAAAGCGCATTAGTTTGCAAAAAAAGCGCCAAAAGGCAGATTAGGCACAACAAAAGTATTTCAGTCCTCTTTGTTTTTCTCATCTTCCCAATAATCTCCCTGTCTTCTCTCTGACAAAGCTAAAGACATCTACAACGAATAGAATAATAAAATATATATAAAGATTGCTTTTATTTAGATTAGGGCTATGGGAGCAGAAGATTAGCTATGAAAAACTTACCTGAACATCTAGAGATGCTTGAGCTTACACTTTCTAATATATGCAATTCCAGATGCAAGATGTGCGATATCGGAACAGAAAAATTCAGCAAAAGGGAGCTAAGTATTGCTGAAATAAGCAAGGTATTGGATTCTAGTATAGCACAAAGGGCAAAGATAATTTCCCTCTGCGGCGGGGAGCCATTCCTGAGAAAGGACTTCGTCAAGATTGTCAAGTTGATAAGAAAAAAGCTTGGAAGAAAATTCAATCTGAATGTATCGACAAATGGCTTAAACACAGAAAAGATACTTGATGACATAGGCAGGATAATTAATGATGCGAACATAGTGCTTGTCTTTAGTATTGATGGTTTGGAAAAAACACATAATATTCAGAGAGGGTTAAATGATGCTTTTGGCAGAACAATGGGCACAATTGGGTTAATAATAAAAAAATTCCCTCAAATCGAGATTAACATGCATCTTACAATAACGCCCTTGAATTACAGGGAAATACTTGAGGTCTATAATCTTGCAAAATCAAAGAATATATTTTTCAGGACATCATTTGCACACGATACCTTTTATCTCACGAATTTCATTAGAAAAAATAATCCCTTATTCAAGTTTAGTGAGGAACAGATAAAAATAATCAGTGGGCAACTGGAAAAAATAGTCATTGATTACATTAAAGAGGGGCATTTCGGTGATGCACTCTTCCTGAATCAGATGCCCAAACGAATGCGTGATAGCAAATATAGATTTTGCCGTTGCTTTACAAGCTATAATCTTGTTCTTGTCAAAGAAAATGGCGATGTGCATATCTGTGTGATGTCCCCGCCTATTGGAAATATAAACGAAGATAATCTTGACAAGATATTCCTGTCAAAAAAGGCCCAGGAAGTGAGGAAAAAAGCAGCAGAGTATAAATGCCCAAATTGCATGATGCTCTGCGGGAGTTACTTCAATTATGACAGAATAGGGCAGTTATTTGCCTTTTTTTACAACAAAAACAATTTCCTGCTGAGAGAAGGTGACAAAGGCATTTTAAAGAGCTGTCTCCTAATGAAAGTTGGAGACAAAATACCCAAAGATTATGACAAGCTATTTGTTTCATTAAATAATGGGGAAAACAAAAGAACAAAGGAATTTTTGATGATGCTTAGAAAGAACAAAATAGATTTTGGAATAAGCAAACCATCTCCTCCCTGCTTGTTTGATATAAAAGAACGAAAAGAGATTAATACATATAAACATCCCTTTAACTGTGCCGACTGCAAGGAGATGTTTGTTATAGCCAAAGACGGCGCTATAAAATTTTGTGATGGCCTAAGGGGATTAGAAATTTTTGATGATACGCAGAAACAATTTAAATTTTTAAGGCAGATTAACAAAGAAAAGGGGTGTTATAACAGCTGCAGTCCATTTTTAAGAGGAAAATGCCAATGCTTGACCAATAAAAAATGATTCCATTTAAGGGTATAGAAAGAGAGTATAACTACTTGAGAAATGAGTTGAATGCAGAGATTAATTTAGTTCTAAAGAGTGAGGAGCTTGTTGAAGAAACATTGGGCTATGGAGATTATCCCCCTTACCTTATGCAGTTCGAGGAGAATTTTGCAAAATATTGCGGCAGAGGTTATGCATTGGGAACAAATAGCGGCACTTCTGCATTGTATCTCTCGCTTCTTGCTTGTGGTGTGAGAGAAGGCGACGAGGTCATAACGGCAGCTAACACATACATAGCGACTGCCTTGCCAATCTCCTACACTGGGGCTAAACCTGTTTTTGCTGATATTGACCCCAATACCTATAACATTAACCCCGAATTAATCAAAGATAAGATTACCCCAAGAACAAAAGCAATAATCCCTGTTCATCTTTATGGGAAAATTTCGGGGATGGACAGAATATTGAAAATTGCCAAAGAAAATAATCTGAAAGTCATAGAAGATGCATGCCAAGCGCATGGTGCAGAATACAAAGGCAAGAAGGCAGGTTCATTAGGAGATTTTGGCTGTTTCAGTTTCTATCATAACAAGAACTTAGGCACATATGGTGATGCTGGAATATTGGTGCATGATGACAGGAAAAAAATAGAGGAGTTAGACCTCATGCGGGAGTTCAGGGGCGAATTAAGCGGTAAAGAACTCTTGCTGAATAAAAGATTTCCCACAAGATTGGCCCTAATCCACGCAGCAATCTTGAATGTTAAACTCAAGTATCTCGATATGTTCAACGATATAAGGCGTGAAAAGGCAAGATTATATTCTGATTTGTTAAGCGGTTCAGAGATATCCCTGCCCAAAGAATCAAAAGAGGGAAAAGACGTGTTTTTTATGTATACAATAAGAGTTAGAGAAAGGGAGAAGTTAAGGGAATATCTCAGAAAAAAGGGGGTTCCGACAGCAGTTGATTACAAAACACCGCTGCATTTGCACCCTGTCTATTCTGATTTAGGATACAAAAAGGGTGATTTTCCAGAGGCAGAAAAGGCGTCAGATGAAATATTATGTTTGCCCATTCATCCTTTCTTAAAAGACGAAGAGATTGCATATGCAACAAAATGCATAAAAGAGTTTTGCATAAACAATTGAAACCCCCTAAGAAATTTATTTAATCAAATCCTCAAACCTGATAAGCTTAACCCCATTTTCTTTCATAATCCTTTTTGATAATGGATTGATAAGAGTATTAAGGTCGTTTAATTTTTCTTTTTCCAATTTAGCCCAATTAGCCCTTATAAAAGCATCAGGACAGGCAGGATGGCATACTATTTCTCCTATGCCTTCTCTAAAATGGTTAATTATATCCCCAAGCAGGGAAACATTCAAGCCGCCATTATAAACACCATAAAAATTTCTTATTTTTGTTCTGTAATCGTTCTTGCCGTAAAGCGAATCTATTAATGACCACCCATACAAAACCTTTTTTTCAATGAGATTGTTTAGGGGGTTTATCAAGAGATTCTGCTTTGGAATCCTTACAAAGGGAATATTATATTTTTTTGCAAGCTTTAACACTATTGGATAAACTAACGGCAAGGCATGGATATGCTCATGGCCGTCTATATGGGATATGCTGTCAAATTTAACCAAAACCCTTTTTATTTGCGCCTCGAATTCATTTTTTATATGCTCTTTGGAAACCCTTCCTAAAATTATCTTAAGAATTAGGCTATAAGCATTTTTTTCAAAGCAGCCATTTTTGTTGACTAAAGAACCAATATCCTTTGGATTCAAAACTGGTTTGCCCAAGCTTATATTGAGATGAACGCCCTTCCCAATATCCCTTAATTTTTTCAATGCTCTAACTGATTTTTCGAAATTTGCTGTATTGCACACAATACTTGTGCTCGTTGTCAAGCCCTTCTTGTAAGACTGTATTATGCCCTTGTTTATTCCTGCAGAAAAACCAAAATCATCCGCATTTATTATTATCTGTTTCATTTTGCATATTTCCTAGCAACATTGATTATCGCCTGTTTAAAATTTTGCATATTTCCTTATGATTTTAGCAATATGCCTTATATCTTTGTTACTAATCTGATAATAAAGAGGAACTCTTAAAGATTTGGTTTCCATTAAATCAGTGTATTTAAAATCCTCATTTGAAAAGATTCTCCCGCAGTTCTGCATCATTTCTTTCTCGCTGTCTATCCCATAAATCAGCAATTTTCTTGCTAATTCATCTTTATTGTTGCATGATACAAGAAAAGCAGTGTAAATATTGAAATTTTTTCTGTCATCCTTGAGAATCCCTGCTTTACCACCTATTCCTCTTATCAACAAATTGGCTTTAAGCATCCTCTTATTGTTATTTTTATCGAGCAGTTCCAGCTGCTTTATGCCCATTTTTGCCTGCATATTGCTTAATTTGAACACCTTCATCCTCTCTTTAGCCTTGGATTTTTGATACTTCCCCACAAAATCAACACCAGCAAGATTTGCTAATAATAATGCAGGCCAGACAAAAAACCTGAAAATAATCGGAGCAGTTAGGAATCCTTCCCAATAAGCCCTCCCAATCTTTGATATTAACTCTGATTTGGAAGGGTTTGGCAATTTCTCTATCTTATCCCTTATGCTTTTCATTAGTGCCTTAGAATTTGTAGTGATAACCCCTCCTCCAAAGGTATTAACTGGCTTTGTCGTGTCTAAGCTGAAAAATCCTGCTGTTCCAAAAGAACCAACCCTCCTGCCTTTATACTTTGTACCATGCGCCTGACAGCAATCCTCAATAATCTGTATATTTTTGCCTCTTATCAATTTGGCAATCTCATCAAGCTGGGCTGGCCTGCCAAACAAATGTGTCACGATTATTGCTCTCGTCTTTTTTGTGAGCTTTTCTTTTATTTGGGCAACATCTATATTTGCTATCTCAGGATTTATATCAGCAAAAACCACCTTAAATCCAAGTTTCTGGATTATCTCAGGCACAACATAAAAGGTATAGGAAGGAATTATAACCTCGTCGCCTTGCTTCAATCCAAGAGATTTTAATATAAGCGCTAATGCATATCTGCCAGAACATGTTGCTATTGAATATCTTGTGCCAATATAAGAGGCAAACTTCTCCTCAAATTCCTTGATATAACATTTTTTGTCAAAAATATTTCCTATTAAATCAATGATGCCTCCTCCAAAATTATCAACCCTGTTCCTAGCCAAACCAATTACGGACATTTTACCACCTTATTTTTTCCCAGACATTAAGTTACGCAACGAACTCAAACTTGCCCAAACAAAGGGCCCAATCTTTTCCTCGCCTCTCAAAATGCTGATAACTCGCATCATTAAATATTTTGGCCTTAAATAAAAAGAACGCTCCAAATTCCTTTTTGCCCTTCTTAACTCCTCTTCTGGAAGATTCCTGTTTTTTATTATTATGTTGTTCAGGAATATGTATTTTGACCAGTCCCTTGTTTTAACCAGCCCTTTTCTGTTGCATTCGTCAGATAGCTCTGTGCATGGATAGGGCGTCATATACGCTATCTGTAAAAAGTCTGGCTCTAATTCAAAGATTAATTTCCTTGTTTTTTCTATTGTATCTAAAGTTTCTATTGGCGCATTCAACATCACAAATGCCATTGTCTTAATCCTGAGTTTTTTGGCTATCTGAAATGCCTTTTTTACTTGTTCTAATCTTATGCCCTTTTTGATATATGCCAAAATCTCCGGTGCTCCTGACTCTATCCCAAACTCTATTTTATAGCAACCTGCCTCTTTCATCTTTCTTACAAGTTCCTCACTTATGCAATCAACCCTTGTCAGGCATATCCACTTGATTTTATTATGCAAGCCCCTGTTTTTTATCTCATCGCATAAATTCTTTACCCATTCCTTATCATAAGTAAAGGTATCATCAAGAAATGAAAAGAAATTTGCATTATACTTGCGGTAACATTCTTCTATTTCATCCACAACATTCTTTGGGCTTCTTTTTCTTAACTTGCTGCCAGCAATTTTTCTTACAGCGCAGTATATGCATCTCGCAGGGCAGCCCCTCATGGCAATTATGCAGCTGAAATTTTTAGAGTCTGGAGACTTGTATAAATGATTAGGCAATAAATCCCGTGCAGGAAATGGCAGTTCATCTAAATTTTTGATAAATGGGCGACTGCCATTCTTCAATATCTTCCCGTTGTCCCTATAGAACAAGCCCCTGATACCATTAATATCTTTATTATCCTTCAATGCCCTTATCAGCTCAAAGAAGGTATATTCCCCTTCTCCAAATATCAAAAAATCAATTGAGCTGTATTTCTTGAGCGTCTGATAAGGCATTAGTGTCGCATGGATGCCTCCTATCAGTGTCAGTATTTTTGAATTACTTGCTTTTATCCTGCTGATTATCCTGCCCACCTGGTCTATAGTAGGTGTTGTCGCAGTAAAACCAACAATGTCTGGAGAAATGGCTAATATCCTTTCACAAAGCTCATCATCTGGAATAGCAAGGGCATTTGCGTCTATTATCCTTATTTCAACTCCGTTCAGTCCCTTAAGCATAGCTGCCATATATGCCAATCCGAGTGGGGGTCCGACTGATATCTGTGCAATCGCGCTTATCCTTCTCTGGTAGGATGGATTAACCAGCAATACTTTGTATGCCAATTTAGAACAGGAATAACAAGATTTATAACATATTTAAGAATTATGTTTTTATTAATCCAAAATGATTCTTGGGATTTGGGATGGCCATGATTCTGGAGCATGCATTGTAGAAAATGGGAGAGTGATTGTTGCTTCCAATGAGGAGAGGTTCACAGGAAGGAAGTTAGAGCCCCTTTTTCCATTTAAATCAATAAATTTTTGCCTGCAGGAACTTGGCATAAAGCCAGAGAACATAAAAAATATTGCATGCTGCACTAGTGATTTCAGCCTGACATTTGGCAGGTTATTCCCTAAAATAAAAGATAACTACTGGTATGTGAGGGAAAAACTGGTTAAAGAGAAGTTTAGCAACATAAACAGGTTTCTTTTGAATAAAACAGGTGAGATGCATTCTAACCAATTTTTTAAAGGGCTCTCAGAATTGTTCATCAGAAAAGAACTTAAGAGAATAGGATTTGCTCATGACTATTCTTTGGAGATAGTCGACCATCATCAAGCGCATGCTGCTTCTGCTTACTATACTTCTGGATTCAAGAATGCCCTTTGTGTTACTCTTGATGGCTTGGGTGATGGATTGTCATCAACAGTTAATCTTTGTGAAAATGGAAAGATAAAAAGAATTGCCTCTAATCCGACACGGGATTCATTGGGGATATTTTTTCAGGAAATAACCTCTATTTTGGGAATGAGAATCCTTGAAGATGAATGCAAGGTTATGGCGCTTTCAGATTATTCAAAACCCATAAAAAATAATCCAATGCTCGATTTATTTGAGTTAAATGGCATAAGGCTGAAATCTAAATTAAGCCCTACAAAAAGATATTCCACTCTTAAAAAAATATTGGCAAATACAGGCAGGGCAGAATTCTGTTTTATGGCCCAACAAACATTGGAGCACTTTGCAACAGACCTGTTCAAAAATGCGATAGAAAAAACTGGCTTGAAAAATGTTGTATGGTCTGGAGGGATAGCATCTAATATAAAGATGAATATGAAAATAAGGGATTCAAGCGGATTAAAAGATTGGTTTGTTTTCCCGCACATGGGTGACGGGGGATTAGCAGTAGGAGCCGCTTTGCATGTTTCAAACAAACTATATGGGACAAAACCATATAATCTGACAAATGTCTATTTGGGTCCATATTTTAAAGAAGAGTATATTGAAGAATGTTTGAGGCAGTACAAAGGCAAGATAAGATATGAGAAAAAAGAGGATATTGAAGGGCATGCCGCAGATTTGATATGTGATAATAAGATAGTATTCTGGTTCCAGGACAGGATGGAATTCGGGCCAAGGGCATTAGGCAACCGAAGCATACTTGCTCCTGCAGGCAGCATAAAATTAAAAGATAAATTAAACAAAATAATAAAAAGAAGAGAGTGGTATCAGCCATTTTGCCCAAGCTTGCTGGAAGAAGATGTCCATAGGTTCTTTGGAGATTTTGGAAGATATGATAAGTTTATGACTATGGGATACTGCATTAAAAAAGAATATGCCAAAGAAATGGAAGCAGTTATAGGCAAAGACAAATCAAGCAGGCCCCAGATGGTTGGCAATGAAAATAAAAAATATAGAGCCCTCTTAAAGGCAGTAAAAAAGCAATTAGGTCATAGTGCAATTCTTAATACAAGCTTTAATATCCATGGTTATCCTATAGTTTGCAGCCCAGAAGATGCAGTAAAAACCTTTTTGAGCTGCAAAGATGTTAAATTGATTATAGGTGATTTTTTGGTAGAGAGAAGATAAGGATAAAAAAACAAAATAAAAAAATTCCTGTTGGAATTTTAGGATGCTCAGAAATGCCAAGCATTTCTGACATAAATATCAAATGAAGATACTATCTCCCCTAGATAATGCAACTGAAGTAAAGGTGCTTGCTGAAGCCGGAGCAGACAATTTTTATTGCGGCGTCATTTCTGAAGAATGGAACAAAAAGTATACAGCAGTTGCTTCTCCAAACAGAAGGGAATGGAAGGAGAACAGCTTTAAGGATTTTAAGGAGTTAGGAAATGCAGTAAAAATTGCCCATTCTCTTAGCAGAAAAGTATTTCTGACCGCTAATTCCCATTATTACAGCAATGAACAGTATCCTCTGCTTCTGAAAGAGATACAAAAAGCAGTGAATATCGGGATAGAGGGCTTGGTAGTTTCTGATATTGCACTAATCCTAAAGCTAAAAGAGATGGGGATAAAAACAGAGATAATAATAAGCACTGGGGGTGCAACTCTAAACAGTGAGACTGCAAAGTTTTATGCTGAAATTGGTGCAACTCGCATAGTGCTTCCAAGGCATGTCACAATACCTGAAATAAGCAACATAATCAAGGACTGCCCAAACATAAAATTCCATGCCTTTGTGCTTAATGAAGGTTGCTTTAATTTGGATGGATTTTGCACATTTCATCACGGCATTGATTCCTTAAAATGGGAAAACAGGACTCTTGCGTGTTCCCTGCCTTATGATATAAAAATCAGGGAAAAGGTAACGCCATTGAAAGAAAGAACAATAAAATATCGGCTTAATAATTTAACAAAAAATCTCCTTATTAATTGCGGTGCGTGCGCATTGTATGACTTTGACAAAATTGGGCTTGATAGCATAAAGATTATTGGGCGAGGCAATCCGGCTGAAAAGAAAGTGAAGGATGTAAAGTTCTTTCGTGAATTGTTAGATTATCTAAAAAAATGCAAGAACAAAGATAGCTTCATATTAAAAGCAAAATCCCTTTATGAGCAGTTTTACCATCATAAATGCACCTACAGAAATTGTTATTATCCTGAACTTTAAAAAATGGAAAAGGCAATATTCATATCAAAGATTGAGCATTTAAATTATACGAATAAAAATTTCTCCCGTCTGTATTTTGGCACAGAATTCTGTGAGAGACTGCTTCAGCCAGAAAGCCAATTAGACAAGGTTTTGTCCTTTGCAAAAAAGAATGATTTGGATTTTACTTATGTAACCCCCTATGCAACTAACTTTGGGCTAGGGATAATAGAGAAGAATGTTGCAAGGATATCAAAAGAAATAAATGATGCCGAGGTTGTAGTTAATGACTGGGGCGTATTAAGGCTAATTGGAAAATATCCAGTAAAACCTGTTCTTGGAAGGTTGCTTTCAAAACAAAAACGAGATGCCAGAATATTGAACCTCATTGGGAAATCCCCAAATGCAATGATAGCCCATTTCAAAAAATCAAATCTTGAAGTGCCTATTTATCAAGATTTTCTGGGCAAGAGAGGGATAAGCAGAGTAGAAATAGACAATGTATTCCAAAGCATGGACATGGACTTTTCCTCTTCAAGATTAAAGGCCTCAATTTATTATCCTTATATCTATGTTACAACAACTAGAAGATGCCTAATTAATTCCTGCGATTCCATAAGCAAAAGGGATATTATAGGGATATACCCCTGCAACAAAGAGTGCCAAAAATATACAATCGAGCTTGAGCATAAGGTTATGCCCAAAAAGATAATCCTCAAAGGAAATACGCAATTCCTGTATAACCCAGAACTTCCTGCAAGATTGGAAGAAAAGGGAATAAATAGGACAGTATTCCAACCAGAAATCCCTATGTAAAAATGAGAGTTTTTTACGGAAAATATGATAAATTAGATGAAGTGGCGGCAGGAGCAAGTTTCTATTATTATGAAATATCAAAACTTCTCAACCAAAAAAATGATTATGGGATAGAGACAATCCCTATTGGACAAAAAGAGCTAATCTCGGCTAATTTCTTATCAGGGCTCAAAGAAGATGATGTTATTATCCCAAACATAGGCCCTTATGCATGGTTCTATTACTATCTAAGAGCTAAAAAAAGATTAAAGTTCAGAATAATACATGATGTTCAGACAGCATTGTTTGCCGACCACCTGCTCCAAGAGCAGTTGTGTTCTGATTTTATGCGAGAAGGAGATGCTGTGCTCTTCCTTTCCCAATACCAGAAATACCTTTATATGAGCCTGTTCCCCTACTCTCTTGACAATTCAAATACATTTGTCTGCAATCCTGTATTGAATTTCTTGCCGACTCCAAAAACAAGAGAGAAACGAAATTCATTAACATTGGGGTGGTTTGGCAGGGTTTTTGATGCAAAAAATTTTGGGCAGGCACTTGAAATCTTTATAAAATTCTATAAGTATTCTAAATGCAATGTAAAGATGCTTATATGCGGGTTAGCTGACGAAAAATACAAACCATCAAATGTTGAAAAAATCCTGCAAAAAAATAACATTGATGTTTCCAAGTATCACCATGTAAATAATGGAGGATTTGTGGAACACTCTAAAATGTTAAGCCTCCTGCATGATGCAGATGTCCTGCTTTTTCCTTCAGTGGGGAATATGGAATCATTCGGCAGGGTTATGCTTGAAGCAAATAATTTTGATGTTAAGGTGATTGCTGCAAAGCATGGAGCATCGCAAGAGCTAATCCCTGAAAGCAGCTTGCTGGATGTTGATTACTGCTATCATAAGCATATAGACCTCAACTCAAACCAGTCAATGGGGCAGATTTCAGTTGATGAAGCGGTGGGATTACTGCAAAACAATGATAAATTAAAACTTGGTGATAACTCTTATTATAAAAATCATGACAAGAAGCTTTTTAACATAATATTAAACAAACAGCCAAAGGACAATCTGAATGTATCAAAAGAGGTAAAAGATTTTGTCTCCAGAGTAAATCTTTTTATAAATCCTGACTTCCATGAGGATAAGCATTCACTGCTTGAAAAATCAAGTTCAATGCTCATGCAGATTTTATCAAATGAATTTGATATAGTAAAAAACTCACTGGCAATCCGCGATAATGTTAATTACAAGCCATATATGACTCTCATTAAGCAAGCATAAAAAATTTTATAAATTAATTTATCTTGAGAAAAGCATGCTACTTCAAATCATCCTCAAACTAATCTATATTATAGCATCATTCTTTTGGGTATTCTTCCTGCCCGGATTTTTTGCATGCAGGAAATTCAGGATCAGGGGTTCAGTCCAAATAACAGGAATGAGCATTATATTAAGCATGGCTATTGTTGGAACAATAAGCATATCCTATGCCCTGATATTGAACAAATTTGTTTCAGTTATCTCTATTTTAAGTATTGCTACAATCGCAAACCTTCTTCTTTTCTCGCTGATACCAGTAAGACATAGAAAACCATTGCATACTGCAAACAAACACTATGTCATTGCATTTGTGTTGTTCTTTCTTATCTTTATTTTCTTTTTTTTGAGATATGACATCAACTTATTCAGATGGCAGTTATCATGCATTCAGGATGCTGTTGACAAGGTTATAGGGATACACGGCAAAATAGATCCAGGAACAGGCATATTTGAGGACGCTGCAGATAACCCCCTGCAAAATTTATATCGTGATGGCCACACAACAATAGACAACCAGCGTTTAGGCAACACGGCATTAATCTCTCCTTTTGTTGCTTTGTACAAACTTCTTGGCTTTAGGATATTTTATGCAGTAATAATGCTATTAATAGCTATATTTGGATTTTTAACAACAGAGGAGGTAACCAAAAAAAAGATTATGCCTTTTATCGGGGCAGTCCTTTTCGTTTTTAACCCCTTTATGCTGTCTGCCCCATTAGTCAATGAGAACTTGATTGCCTTTGCATTAATCTCTGCGATTGTCTGCCTTGTAATCAAAAAATTAAACATTCTCATTGTAAGCTTTTTGTTTGGTGTCTTGTGCGGTGTAAGAGATGTTTCAATATTCCTTATTTTTGCCCTTTTTTATGCCTTCCATTGGCACTATAAGATAAGCTTTAAGGATTACAAGAAATGGTTAATTATCCTAGGAGGATTTCTCATAGCTGTCTTTCCGTATGCATTATGGCACTATATCTCCTTTGGCAATATCCTTTCAAATGAAAGTTCGGCAGCGTTCTGGCCTGTCATTCATAAATTTTTAGGCATCAATTTTACCTATTATGGACTGCTCAACTTCCCTTTCAGTGAATACCTGATTAGGACAATGCACAATCCCTACCCTACATTCCTTCTTCTTCCATTTTTCCTTATAAGGAACTTTGGTGTATTGCTTCTGTCGCTGGCATTTTTAGGCATATTATTCCTGCACAAGCATCACAACCATATTGCAAAATTCCTGCTGCTCCTGTTCCTTCCGCTTTACATCTTCCTCAGCATTCAGGAAAATTGGTTAGAACCCAATAAGATGACATATCTCTTTCTGATATTCACTCCTCTTCTGCTATTTTGCCTGTCAGGCGTAGAATTCTTTTTCACAAATAAGAAACTTATGAGAAATGTTCTAATCCTAGCTACTTGCCTAATCCTATTGGCTGCATTCTTCTATTCTGCAAAAAATCTGAATTTCACAGCAGATGAAAGAATTAAAACAGGGCGCTTTAAAGTTCAGGGTGAAATGCCTGTTATAATGGATTTTGAAAAATCCCAGTATAGTATGCCCTATTTCCTGCCAGACAATTCCATTTCAAGCCAGTATTCCCAGCTCATAAGAAGCACCCAATTAGAAGAGACGGGCATGGATTTTTTAAATGATAATTATGATATCCGCTTGAATTATACTGCAAAGGAAAGCATAGATAACGAAAGAGTGCTGTTAATTGACACTTCAGCTAACCCGTTCAAGGATGAACAATGGAGGTCTATTATTACCCAGCCGCATGATTCAATAAAAATAAAAGATGGCGAAAGTTATCTACTGAAAGATGTGTACTTTTCAAAATTAGATAGAAGCTACCCTATTGTTATTTCACGCGAGCAAAATATAATTTTGGTTAGCATTAATCAGCCGGTAAATCAATCGGGGATTGGTGTCTGCACTGCACCAAAACGGTCAGCAGACATTATCCCCCTCAATGTGAAAGGCATAAAAGAAGTGAGAATTAAGTATATTCTTATAAATGAAATTAAGTATTACACATGGGTTGTAGATTTGTCAGAACAAGAGCCAAGATACAGCAATGTTCTGATAAACTTTGAGAATTAGAAATTAATTGTAGCATGGAACTTTTTTGCATCTTGCCTTGTTAAATAAACTGCAATTGCTGCAGACTCCCTTGTCTTTTTCAAAAGAATCTGTCTTTTCAAAAAAGGATTCTATTCCATTGTCAATCAGGCAAAGAATGTCTTTGTCTTTTAGAATGGGGCAAATTTTTATTATGCCTTCATCTTTGGTGAATAATTGATGGCAGTCCGCACAAGACAAGGGCATTGAGGCATATTTTCTCATGAAATTTGTGTCCATACCAATAATACACCTAGGAATTGGCTTGGTTATTATAATCTCTTTGCCCCCCCTCTTTGCATTTTTTATTATTTCCTTAAGCTTTTCTCTGTTCCCTTTGACTTCATTAACATCTACTGAACAATAAACCTTCTTTGCAGACAATGATAAAATGCGCCTTAAATTTTTTTCCAAATCCTCTGCAAGTTCCAGTTTAAGTATCTCATTTTCTTCCACAAGAATGTGATTATCCAGGAAATGCCTGAAAAGTTCAGCAATGATTGGATAAGAAATATGGTTGCCTATGAAAAGCATGCATCCACTGCACTTTCCATTCCTGCATGTATCTTTGTTTTTTCTGGCAATGCTTGAGTCAGTTATCTCGTCAAGATTTTTTTCACCAAGATTACCAATGCTTTCCATCATCACGCAGTTATAGACAAGTTTCGACGGCAGGATCAAAGCCATCTTTGATGGAACATTGCAAAAAAATGTTGGATGCATCTCTTTTTCAAGGTATAATGGTACTTGGTTAACAAATAATGCATTGGCAAAATCCTTCTCTTTAATGTATTTATCAAAAAGATTCTCTAATTGCCTCCTAATTGCTGAAATCTGCTCCTTTGAAAATTTAAACATGCCCTTATAATTTGACTCTTCTTTGTCTTCAAGATATGTTTTGTAATTTGATACATCATGGGCATAGGTTACAAGAAAACCGTATTTGGGGTTAAGGGACTTTACAAGTTTGTATGTTTCTAATATGTCTTTGTAATTCCAAGGGCTGATAACATAAATAAAAGTAATGCTTTGCCGAGAAAATTTTCCTGAAATTAACTTGACAGTTTTCATTACGCGCTGAAAAGCGTCTTTCACCCCCCGCTGAAAATTATGTGCTTTTTCAAGCCCATCCAGGCTTATCCTTAAATCGATATTGCAGAGGTCATTTATCTTAGTAAGAGATTCCAAAATATTTTCTGGCTCTAAGGCATTTGTTGATATGCTCAACCTAGCCTTTGGGAATTTTGAGTGGATAAGTTTTACAATTTCTGCTAAATCTTGCCTCAAAAATGGCTCACCCCCAGATATGTCAATACAGCCTATATCTCTCAAACACTTTGAGTCAAGCAGTTTTTTTATATCCTCAAGAGACAATTCATTCCTGCTCTTTGCTCCTTCCCGCCAAATGCTGCATATCTTGCATCTTGAGTTGCATTGCTCAGTTATTATCAAATCAAGAAATCTTACTGCTTCTCTCCCCATTTTACTATTCTCCCTTAGGGATTTAGACCCTAAAGATTATAAAAACATTGTGCTTAAGGCAAGAAAGTAATAAGATTTAAAAAGAGAAAGTGCCTGCATAAATATAGGGAAAGAGTTGCACTTAAAAGAGGCAAAAATAATGGTGAAGAAAAGAAAACCACGGGAAAAAGAGGGAAAAAAGTTAATACTCGTCATTATTCTATCAGTCATATTGCTCGGAGGTGTTGGGGCATATCAGGTTCTCAAGAATAAGGATGTTATCTTGGCATCAAGATGCTTTGCGGTAACATTGGAAGACCCAAGTTATTGCACTGACAAGATTTGCGACCCCAAGAATGTCAATTACTGCACAGATAAAATTTGCGATGCCGCAAAGGGCTTATGCATAAGTGTTGTATGCCTTGATGACTTCTATTTCTTGGAGGCATTAAGAAACTCAGATGAGAGCTTATGCTCAAAAATTGATGGCACAAAAAAAGACCATTTAGGGCAAAACGACCCATATTATAAAATAATATGCAAAGCAGTAGTAAAAGATGATATAACAATCTGTGATGAAATCCCCTCTTCTGAAAGATATAATAAAATATGCCAAGCAACACTCAACAAAGACACAAGCAGTTGCAATGAATTTACTGACATCGCATTAAAACTTGACTGTCTTGATTACATCTACTCAATTCTTGCTATAAAGAATAACGATGCTTTATACTGCAAGAAGATAAAGGAACTGGCAAAAATTCCTGGTGCAGAGAAAAATCCCTCCTTGACTATGCAATATTCAAAGGATTCATATCTTAGATGTATGGGCACTATTACCCATGACTTAAAATATTGCGGCGGAGGGCATTTGTGCTTTGGCGATAAAGAAAGCATCGCAAATTGCCTTCAGGATAAATTTTACGGCCCTTTAGGGGAGGTAATAAAGATAGAGCAGCTGAAGAATTCTAGAGCAAATAATACTGCATGGGAAGAGTTCAAAATAAAGACAAGGATATGGTGGATGCAGAGATAGACTCCTTTGGGCTGGTTCTAATCATTTATTCGTAAAATTTAAAAGTAAGCATATCTTAGGGTAATAGAAAAAAGAGAGGTAGATAATGGGACAACAAGGAATAAAGGATTCTCGGAGCAAAGTTGGCAGAAATTTTGTAATTGTTCTCCTTGCCTTAATCTTATTGATTGGAGTTATTGCATTTTATCAAGTTACAAAAGAAAGAGACATAGTCCTGGGAAAATGCATTGCTCTTGCCACTGATAACCCTGGCTACTGTGCTCCGTATCCTGCAGATACCTGTAGCAACATAAATACTTCACAATCTTGTACAAAAAATCATGAATGCTGCCTCATAGATGAATGCACTTCAAGCGTTGCATTTTCAAAGGCTATGAAAACATCCAATCCAAGTTCTTGTGATGAGATGTCTGAATCTGACCCTGATTACAAAACACTCTGCAATGCAGTAACAAAAGCAGATATATCAAGTTGCAGTAAGATAACTAATCTCACTGACAAGGTTATCTGCGAAGCAACGATCACAAAAGACGCAAGCCGTTGCAGTACACTAAAGGGAATATATGAACCAAATTCTCCAGGGGATTCAGCAGAGATTACTTGTCTGGATGGTGTTTATGGAAATTTTGCGGAGATGACAGGTGATGTCTCTTACTGCAAGAAGATAAGGGATTTGACGAGTGTAAAAGGGCCGCATAACCAGCATAATTTCTCCGAGACCTATTATTCATACCTGAAATGCATGGCAGATATTACCCATGACTTAAAATACTGCAGTGGCGGAGCTCTATGCTTTGGCGGCCGAGAAAATACAGTGAAATGCCTGTATAATATAATTGACAAGCGAATAGAGAAGGAACACCGCACTGTAGAGCAAAATATAAGGGAAAGTTGGGGCTTCAATAAAACTGAATGGGATTATTATAAGAAAGAGCTTAAATACAATAAACCTTTGTGGGAAGAATACAAGCAGACACATAATAGCCCTCCTTGGTGGATGTTCTGGTAGGGATAATTTCTTAAGAGTAAAATCCCTCTTAATAAGTAACAAACTTTAAAAGTAAGTATATCTTAAAAGAATAATAATAAAAGGGGCAATTAATATGGCATCACAGGATGAAAATCAAGGCATTCCGTCTAATCAATATCCTCCGAGTGGACAATCGCAGTATCCACAACCACAATATCCATATCCCCAGTACCCCCAGAATGTTCAGCAAGAACAACCTCAATCTCAGCCATCAACGCAATATTCACAGCCCCAGCAACCTGACTATTTTCAATCCCAACAGCCCCAATCTCCTCCAAATATAAATTATCCTAGAAAAAAACCTGAAGGAAGCGGGGGTAAAAAATTAATTCTTATCCTTCTTATTTTGATATTAGCAATAGGAGGAATCGCAGCATATCAGGCCTTAAGGGAAAAAAAGATTATACTGGGGCAATGCATTGCCTTGGCAACTGATGATTTAAGTTATTGCACAGCCCCTCTTAGCGCCAATTGCAATAATACAAATAATTCTAATCCTTGCGCAGTGCATCGTGAATGCTGTGTAGTTGATGAATGCAAGACAGGAGTATTTTTGTCTAGAGCATTAAAAACATCTGATTCAAAGTCCTGTGATGAAATAAACCCAGAATTTGATTCTGACAAGATATTTTGCAGTGCTGTAACAAAAAATGACATATCAAGTTGCGCTGAAATAAACAATACTGCTGACAGGGCAGGTTGCGAAGCAGTAATAAACAAAGACACAAGCCTTTGTAATGCATTAAAGGGGACTTATGAAGCAGACCCGCTAGGTGCTTCCTCAGAAGTGCAATGCTTGGATTGGTACTACTCTTCTCTTGCAGTAATGAACAAGGACGCTTCTTATTGCAAAAAAATAAAGGGATTGATGAAAATGGAAGGCGCAGGCCCCCATAATTTGGATGAATCCTACCTGAAATGCATGGCTGATGTCGCGCATAATGTCAAGTATTGCAATGTTGGGAATTTATGTTTCGGCAATCAAAAAAGCATAATAAAATGTCTAAATGATATAGTTGATAAGCAAGTACAGAAAGAAAAACTTGCTACAGAGAAAAAGATTAGAGAAAGCTGGAGCTTCAATAAAACTAAATGGGATTATTATAAGAAAGAGCTTAAATACAATAAACCTTTGTGGGAAGAATACAAGCAGACACATAATGGCCCTCCTTGGTGGATGTTCTGGTAGATTAGCCTTCCTATTCTTGCCTTAAGGTACTCTTTGAGGTTATCAAATTAAACATAGCTAAAAACTTAAAGGCCAAGCTCCCAACACACAAATCTAAATTCAGAGATTTAATCAATTCTTGTACTGTTTCTTTGCCATTAACCTTGCTGTAAATTTTGTACAGCAACCCTGTATATTCCTTATATTTGCTATAGCCTATTAATTCAGGGTCCTTAAGATAGTAATCAATAGATTCCCTGAATTTATCAATCTCTTTGTAAAAAGAGGCCTCATCAAGATTTTTCACTCTTGCGGGAATATCCCTCAAAAAACTGTATGGGATGAAATTCACCTTTTGCCGGTTATAGTCGCCTGCAGATTTTATAAACGAAATTCCCTCTGTTTTTGCAATCTTTTCAAATTCGGTGCCCTTGTATGGGGTGGCAAACTGCCCGAAACTATAGGGTAAATGAACTGCCTTGAGGTAATCAACTATCTTTAATTTATTATTTGATAATTTATTGAGCAAATCTGCATTCTTATGGCATGTATAAAGAGTTTCTCCAGGATAAAAGGAAATCATCAAGTAAAGAGGATATATCTCATTTTTCTTTAGCATCTTATCAACATTAAATATATCCTGCTCTCTCTGATTCTTGTTCATTGATTTTAACACTGCTTCATCAAAACTCTCGAGACCTATCTCTATTCCAACACAACCAGCTTTTCTCATTATAGGCAGTATCTCCTCTGATTTCAGTAAATTCTTTATGCTTGCAAGGCAAATCCAATTTATCTTCAATTTCCTGCTTATTATCAGCTCGCAAATCTTCCTTGCCCTTTCCCTGTCAAATAAGAAACAGTCATCATGAAAATGGATGTTCTTGATTCCATAACAATTAACAATTTCATTTAATTCTGCAACAACATTTTCAGGTGAGCGAAACCTCACTTTTCTGCCATAAAGTGCGGGGCTTGTGCAATAATTGCAGTTGAATGGGCATCCTCTTGAGGCTATTATATCGACTGCAGTCTCATTTGCATAAGGAAGTATATGAATATCATTCTTGTAGCCTTTTATGTTTACAAGATGCCTTGCAGGAAAAGGCAGTTCATCTAAGTTGTCTGCTAGATTATGCTGCGTGTTTATAATAATCTCTTTGCCTTTTTTATAGCTGACTCCTGCAATTACCTTTAAACTCACAAAGTCCTTTTTCTCTAGAGCAGATGCAAGCTGTAAAAAGGGTTTTTCGCCCTCTCCAGATATAACAAAATCAGCACTGCCTTTGGTAAATGCCTCTTTTGGATTTATAGTAGAGTCTACTGTCCCATAGACAAAGGTTGAATGCACTCCCCCATACGCTAAATAAATCTCTGGAAATTGTTTTTTTATCAGATTTCCTATTTTGTAAGAATTATCTATCTGCAGGCTAAAAGTTGAAAGCCCTATCAAGTTTGGTTTGAATGATTTTATTGCGCTAATTAAATAATTAATATCAAAAAAACTCTTAGTGCTACCACACACTAAGTGTGGTTTGTGAGTTTTTTGGATGCTCAGAAATGACTGTACCCTAAATGGTGCAGTTTGAACCACATTTCTGACATCGCTATTAAGATTGCAGTCAATAATTCTGCAGTCATAACCTCTGGATTCCAAGAATGATGCTATATACTCTAATGCCAATGGCTCAATCGGAAGATTAAAGCCCTCATACTTTGGATTTACAAGCAGGATTCTGAAGTCCTTTTTTGCCAATGGGTCTATATCAGCATTGTTTATTCGGGCAGCAAATTCCAAGCCAGCCATGCATTTATTTTTATAATCGCAGTTCAGGCATTGTTGCGGCAAATCCTTTAATTTTCTCTTTTTATGCATATATTCTGAATTCCAGCAGTCAATCAGTTCATCTTTGAATATATTGCCCAAGCAAAAATCAGAAAAATAATCCTCTCTTATTGAGCCATCAGAACTCACTACAATTCTTGAATGCCCCCCATCATATACCCCCCCAGCACAAATCTCATTTACCTTTTCCTTGTCATACGCGCAGAATGGAACAGAATTCGCTATTCGTGTCTTTATGCTGTATTTTTCGTTTAATTCCAGAATTTTTTCTGTCAATGAGGCAATATCCCTTCTCGTCACAGGGTTCAAGTCATTCCTGTTTGGTATGGGCCTCAATAAGAACCAGTCGTTTATTTTTTGCTTGTCCAGGAATTTATAAAATTCCTCAAGATTCACTATATTCTCTTTCGTGGCAATTGTGCAGAACCTCAAGAAAACCTTTGATTTTCCAGTAATATCTAAAAGTCTTTTCTTTTCTTCCACCTCATTTATATCATGAAAGGAAATAAGCAAATCATCAATATAGCCCAGCAGGAAGATATTTTCTTTTGTCAGCAAAATACCGTTTGTGTTGAGTATTGTATAAAGCCCTTTTTCTTTTGCGTATCTTAATATCTCCTCTATATCATCCCTCAATAATGGCTCGCCTCCAGTAAATCTCACTGCCTTTACGCCTTGTCCTGCAATTTTATCCAATAGCCCAAATAAAACATCCTTTGTCAGTTTGTTCTCTCCCTTTGTCGGATTCTTATTGAAGCAAAAAGAACAATCCTTATTGCATGAAGAAATAAGCTCTATTATAACTTCCTCCGGCAAATCCTTGACTGGCCTAAGTTCCTTAACGCCTTTTTTTTCAGCATATGCCTTGTAAAGTCCATTACATCCATCAAAATACTTGCAATCTACGCAACTCAAAGATTTAACCATCGAGTCGGAAAAAACATTATCCCAAAAGATATTATTGTCATAACCTTCTAAGAAACATAATGGGACCCCGCTTATCTTCCAATCTTTGATGTTGTTTTTTATCCCAATATCAATGGCTTTTTTTATGTAAGGAGCGGCTTCACTGATTAATGGGACAATTTCATCAAATTTATCATATGCCGCGCCGATAGGATTAACATAAATAAAACTGCAGCTTGCACAACCTGCCTTGGCTAAAAATTCTGCAATTTTGGGCAGTCTTTTATAATTCTGCTTTACTATGAGCACATTTGCAAAAAAGGGCATCCCTAGTTTTTTTGTATTTTCTATTGCCTTGGTGATTTGCTCAAAGCTTCCTTCTGATTTCGTCAAGGAATCATGCAAACTTGCATCATCACCATATATTGAGTAGATTATTGAATTTGCCCCGTTTTCAACAAATTTTCTTGCGATGGCTAGATATGAAAGCATTCTACCATTTGTTATTATCTCAATAACCTTGAATCCCAACTTTTTGGCAAATGCTATAATCTCCAATGCATCCTTTCTTATTGTGAATTCGCCGCCTGAAAAATTGACATGCTCGCAGCCCGCTTTTTTCAGGCCTGTCAATCTTTTTTTTATTTCCCCAGTTGTCAAGTCAGGATAACCCCTTTTGCCTGAATTATAGCAGAATACACAATTATTGTTGCATGCATAGCCAGTTATTATTGAAACCTTTTTCAAATTAACTCTCCCCTAATTTTTTAGTTTATTCCAATAAACTATGAATTAAAAAATATATAAATTTTATCTAATTCACCAAAAATTTTAACAGAAGAGAACTAAAAAGGAATTAATAGCTGCTGTGGCTTCCGTGAGAACCATGAGAACTGTGAGAACCATGAGAACCGTGTGAACTATGTGAGCCGTGGGAACCATGACTGCTATGGCTTGCATGATGGCTATGGCTTACTGAAGCGGTCGGGCTGCTGTAACTTGGCGCGTTTAATGTATTAGAATGGGCTGTTTGCGCTCCAGCCATGGCTGAAGCAAAAATCGTTGCTCCTGCAAGCAAGCCCGCTTTCAATAGTGCATCCTTGGAAATCTTGCCGTCCTCTTTTGACAAAAAATCAATTATCTTTTTCTTAATCTTTGGAATATCCACCATCTTTAGCAGTTCCTTCCTCTTTTATTTGATATCTAATGAACTCTTGTTTATAAAGATTTCTCTCACAACCCAGTCAAATTGCTGCTTGAATATCTTGCATCTGTTTGTCTGGCTTATTTTTCCTATGACACTGCCTTGCTCCAGATAATTGCAGACAGGGCAAACCCCGCAATATGGCTTATAGACACATTCATCACATACAAATTGGTCATTTATCGAAGATAAAACAATGCCGCATGTCTTGTCTGATGTGAGTATACCCTTATAGCTGTCCTTTTTAACATTGCCCAAAAGGAACAGGTCATCACCTATCATTCTTGCCTCATCGCATGAGTAGATGTCTCCGTTATAATCATAAACAATCTGCCCTATTGCCGCCCCGCATGGGCTCCTTAACTCGGCATAATTTGGGTCTTCCTTGCCGCCTATTTTGTCTGTCATTATGCCTACCATTTTCTCCCTGATTTTTACACCCTTCTTTTTAAGCTCATTTATGTAACTGACTGCCTCTTTCCAGAAATTTATGTATTCTTCTGGGGAGTAGCTTATGTCCTGCCAGTTTCTTTGGGCAATGCCTATATTATTCAGAAATCTCAAATGCAATGTTTTCATGCCCAATCTTACATATTCGTCTATTATTTCCTTAGAATGTTGCATGCTCTTTTTTGTCAGTGTTATCAGGGCATCAGCCTCCCTTTTAATGCCCCTTTTTTTATACTCCTGCTGCAATATTTTTATCCACTTTAAAGCCTCATCATAACTGCTATGCCCTTTGAAAATCCTGTTTGAGTCATGCAGCTCTTTTGGGCCGTCAAGAGAAGTGCATATGCGAACCTTGTTATTTATTAGATAATCTAATTTTTCCATGTCCATTGCTGTGAAATTTGTCACTAGGCTCATAACAAGGTCTTTCTGCGCGGTCTTGTTCTTTTCCTTTGAATAATCCACGATGTACTTGATTACCGGCCAGTTGAGCAACGGCTCTCCACCCTGAAATTCAATAGTTATGCACGAGGAAGGCGACTGAAAAATAAAATCAACTGTCTTTTTTGCTGTTTCCTCGTCCATATCCTGCCCCTTGCTGTTGTCTGGCACAGAACTCGCATGGCAATAGACACATTTCATGTTGCATCTAAGTGTTGTAACAATTATATGCAAAGATGTTCCTGAAAACAAGAAGGCATTTCTCTTTCTCGTGTTTTCAATTGCTTCCTTAATGTTCCTTTCTGTAAGAATTATCTCCCGCTCTTCAAGCTTGGAATAAAGCTTGCCGTCAATCTTTTCCTGCTTTAATCTCTTAAATTCATCTTGGGAAAGGACAGCATAACTGCCATGGTCTGTAGTGACAAAATACTTGTCTCCAAACTTCTTGCTCCTGTAATTGTTTATTATAAATTCTCCCTTCATTTTTCTTATTTCAGATATTTACTATTCATCAAGCCCAGAACATAATTGCAGAATTCTCCTTCCAAATCCCCTGCATTCTGCACGCAAGGTTCTAGCCTTATCTCAACAAATGACTGTTCTTCCTTTGCAATAACCCCTTTGCAAACACCTCCAAAGTCGCTTAAAGCTTCCTTTATAGCATCAATACTGTAGAAACTTTTGTTAAGCCGTAAATTCATTTTATTCTTCTTTCTTGGAGGATGCACTTTTGCCGTACTTTTCTTCCCAAGGTATTGCTATTCCCTCTGGGTCTTCAAGAAAATCTGCATCATCCTCGATTCCAGTGTTATTTATAGATTCATCCGCATCAGAACTCTGTTCATCAGATAATTGGGCATTTGTAAGCAGAGCCCTCTGCATTATCAACTCCCTTATTCTCGCAGTTTTTTCGCTTCTCTTCTGGTAGTCAGAATAATTTATTAATTCATTATTGAATTCCCTGCCTAGAGCTTCCAGTTCTTCTTTGTTCTTTGGCTTATTTTTTGGCTTCAATTCAACAATAACTTCTGATTCTGGATCTCCATCCAGCAAGAGGTAAACTTTATCCAAGAAAACATAAGCAGCAGAATACACAGCCTCCAAAGGATATACTTTTGGGTTGACAGAGAGAAGAACGCTGTCTTTTCCAATCTCCATGTTGCTTATTGTTTCTGCCATTCTTATTTGAAAATCAGTAATCTAAGCACTATAAAAATATTTCCCTTGGCAATTATCGTCAATACAGCCCCTAAAAAAAGAAGAGGAGCAAACGGGATTGTCTGGGCTATCCTTATTCTTTTTACGCCAGAGTTCCTCAATTTTTTAATCTGCTCTTGTGTCAAGCCCTCTGCCTCGTCATCTATCAAACCCCTGTACAATCCAAAAATCTGCTTTGGCTTAATCTCCAGCTTCTTTCCCTTTATAGTTATCGTGTCAACAAGCATCATTCCCTCTTTCAGTTCATTAATTCCAATATCCCTTGAAAAGATTTCCTGACCCAGATTCAATATCCCGCCGCTGAAAAACTGGTTGAATGCAGTCCAGACAAACAGGAGAACAACAAAATTCCCTAGGAATGCAAGGGAATATATTGACTTGTCCACTGCAAATCTTAGCAAGACTATCGCCAAAAACAGCCATATTGCCCTTTTTCCTATCTTGTCATGGATAAATGAAAAAATGAATATTGTCAGGATAATAATCAAAAAGATGTTTTTTGACAGCCCAAAAATTGAAAGCAGTAATTTGGCTATCCAAAAAATTGCAAACAGAATGATTGCTGTTTCAAATATCTTTTTTGGGTCTACTAAATCCTTCAGGAAGGATTTAATCAGCTTAGACAGTTTGCTTGATGTCAGTTTGGAAAACACAAGAACAGACATCGCAATAAGCCCTATAACAAAAGTATTAAGGAAAAGCGTTGTTGAGGGCACCCAATTCTGATATCCATTGGAATACATAGACAAAGGAATAAGGGCAGAATAGGCTATGAAAAGCTTTCCATCCCCTGCTGTCCATATCCTGAGATACCATAACCCAAAACCAAGCAATACTGAGAACAAGAAATTAGTCAGCACCTCAAGCAGATATTTCCAGCGTATTGCTGCGGCAGGATTGAGGGAATAAATGACAACTAAAATAGAATATGCAAGAAATGCGTATATCAAACCAAGAAATATCCACTTGTTTTTAATCTTGCCGTATTTAACATCAGTATAGCTTGTTATCAAACCCAAGAACAGGATATAAGGCAAAAAAAACCATACCTCTTCCATATGCAAATATTCCTAAGATTATATATAAATGTTTTGAAACATTTCCTGTTGATTTAAATAATACCCTACAGATTATGTATAAATGTCTTGAAACATTTTCCTGTTAATTTAAATTTTAGCTTCCTTAATGTGAACACAGTTTCTCCCAACAAAAAACAGCAGATAAGGATATGCCTCTTTCTCGTCTTTTACATTAAAGGATATCTTTTCTTTGCTGACTGTTGCAATTTTAAGGTACTGTAATGCTCGTATCGCATAAGGAAAATCATCCGCTATATCGGTTCCAAACATCTCCCTATATTTATCCCTAAAAACTGCAAAATGCTCATATACCGAATGGGTTATGAATTTGACTTTCGAATAATTTGGCAGGAAAAGATTTGTATTGTACATGAAGTCATTCTGATTGGTTGAAAATTTCTTAAGGAACATTGTAGAGGGATTATTCTTGTCAACACATATGCACCTCATCATATTATTGATGCATGACTCTGAATAATAGCCCAATCCAAAATTTGAATAGGGCTCAACCTTAAAATTAGAATAAGGGTACTTGATATTCCTGTCTGGCTGTTTTTTCAGGTGAAAATCAAATGGATGCACATAACTAAGTTTTGCAGGGTCTTCATATGAGGTAAAACCCTGCTTTTTTGCTATACTCGGAATTTCCTTTGTGACCTCATCAAACATAGGGTAATAGAAGTCAAGGAAATTCTTAAGAGTCTGGTATCTTGATTTTATATAAGAGTCATTTGTCTTTACAGGATAGACAGAAATCATATTTGGCTGCATTCTGCATATTTCTTCAAAACTATGCAGGAAATCTTTTGGCGTATCCCCATACAACCCAAGAAGCAAATCAACATTAATGTATCCTATTCCTGTTTTCTTAAAATTCACAATTGCTTCCCTGACTTTTTCTGCTGTCTGGTAACCACGATTATTTTTTTCAAGAACCTGAGGTGAAAGCGACTGCACACCGATTGAAAGCTTATTGAATCTAAATTCATCGGCTATCTTCAGCTTTTCAAATGTCGTCGTATTTGGATTGAATTCTATTGATTTTTCCCCGTCTTCTTCAAATTCAAAATGCTTGTAAATGCTGCTTAGCAGTTTTCTTAGCTGGGACTCTGACATGAGGCTCGGAGTTCCTCCCCCTATAGACAATGTTTTGAACTTAAGCCCTCTGAATAAAGGCGAGAACTCTTCCATTTCTTTTGTTAAGTAGTTAATATAATCCTCAATCTGCTGTTTGTCCTGCAATTTGGTCGATGGATAAACACAATAAGCGCAGGAAGATTGGCAGTAAGGAAAATGAATGTAGAAACTCAAAAGATTTGGCTCCAAGCCTGCCCTTACCCTGTCTGTAAATATTTTCCATGCATTAAAAACAAAGGGTTTTTCTCTTAAACCTATATTTCGCATAAGGAAATGGGAGTAAGTGTCATAGATATTATTCTTATTAGGCTTGTTTTCAATTGCTGTATTGAAAAGCTCTAAGTCCTTTTGCACCCTTTTTATGAATAATTCTTCCTTATTCTGCACTCCTTGGGAAACAAGATTCACTTTTGTATTCTCCATTCTCCTTATAATTTCTTCCGACCTTGTAAAAACTGGAAAAATCTCATTTGAACCGTGTATCTCAACGTAGTTCTGGTTTAAGCCTGGGCATAAATTCTTCAGGAAACATCTGTTGCATGTTTCTGTCTGAAGGTATTGCTTCTTCCTCTCAATCATCAGATTGTCTTCATTTGCAGATTCATTTTGTGCAAAGTATGTCAAACGCCTTTCATTAAATGTTGGCATGCGCGCTTCAGTTGAAAACTCCTCAAAACCAGCCATATAGCACAATGGCACTCTCTCAAGACGGAAAGTCAAGCCGTTCTCTAAGATATATCCAACAGTCTCATGGATGTATCTCTCTGTTTCAGCCAGTGTTGGAACAATCCCCTTGTTCTCCTTTGCCCTGCTTACAGGGTCTACAAAATTAAAGCTAAAATGGGTTATATTTGGAAAATTTTTCCTTATGAATTGTATGTGCTCTTTTAATTTCCTGTAATTTAATTTATTGATAACTATTGTCAAATAGCATGGAACTCCTAAATCCTTAATGTTTTTCAATCCCGATAAAAATTCCTTGTAATTATCTGAATTTGACAATTTTTTGAATATCTCCTCTTCAAATGAATGAAAGGATATGTCAAACTTGACATTTTTGTAGCCTTTTATCTTTTCAAGGAAGGGTTTTGTCAGGTTTGAGCAATTTGACTGTATTGTAATCTCCTCAAAGCCAAGTTCTTTTGCCAAATCAAGTATTTTGAATAAATCCTTGTGTATTGTCGGCTCTCCTCCAGTGATAAACAAGTCAGTTGTGCCAAGTTCTTTTAACTTTTTAACGCGCTTCCTCAATTCATCAAAACTTGGCTTCTCTATCGGAGATTTTGGCACAGAGCAGAATAGGCAGTCCTGATTGCATTCTGTTGTTATCTGCAGCCTGCCGGGAATATGTTTGCTTGCCATTTTCTAGATAATTGGTTTCAAATTGCCTGTCCCATATTTTTTAATATCATCAGCATAGAAACCCCCGCAAATATCTCTTGCTTTGCATATTTCACACATGCCTATCTTAGTTTTTACCCTGTATAGGGGCAGATTTATCTTTGCTCTTCTTTTTTTTGAAGGCTGGCAATATCCTCGATCATAGGGTATTATTGTATTTATTATGCTGTCATTAATCGAGCCAATAACGCAGTAAGGAAAGTCTATGAAACTTACGTCTATCTTATTTTCTGCTGAATAGAGATACAACGGCCTGACATATTTGCCAATATCTTTTATTGGGATATGAGAACAATCGTCCTTTATCATATAACTGACTGTAATACTGCAGCCATCCACCTTCAATTTGCCAAAAAATTCAATAAGCTCAATCAAATTTTCCTTATTCTGATTCAGTATCATAGAGCTGATATAGACTTTAGCCCCTAAGGATTTAAGATTCCTAATGGCCTTGACAGCCTCCTGAAAACTGCCCTTTGACATGGTTACTGATTCATGGATTTTTTCATTTGGCCCGTATATCGGGATGGTGAATGCATTTGCCCCTGCCCCAATAATCTCCCTTGCAAAATTATAGCTTGAAAGATTCCTTGCATGTGTGGCAATCGTGATATCTTCAAATCCCAATTTTTTTATGTGCCCGATTAACTGGGTTATCTTAGAGTACTCTATTGGGTCATTGCCAGATATATTAATGCGGCTTACTCCTATCTTTTTGAAATATAACAGACTCTTGTATATCTTTTTCTCATTTGTCTCAATTTTTCTTGTGCTGTAAGCAGATTTCTTGGTGCAAAATACGCATTTATTCCTGCACCCAGGGATAATTATAATGGAGCCATATTTTTCAGTATCTGGCTTATTGGAGGTTATAGGCTTAATACCCCCAATGCCATATTTGGATATGTCATTAGCATAGAAGCCATTGCATTTATAGGAAACCATGCAGTCCCCGCACATCTTTGGCTTTATTTTCCATTTTTTTAGTTCTGCAAAATATTTTGGCATAACTACGAGTTTGTTGTCAAAACCAAAAACACAGGAAGGAATATCATTAAACTGGACATTAGTAATGCTATTTTCAGAGATATATTCCATCACTCTCTCAAGATATCGGCCCAAATCCCTGTAAGGCACATGATAAGACATATCCTTAACAGACGGATAAAGGTAAGGAGTATCAAACTGTAAGTTGTCTGGCTTGAAAGTTAATGCCAACTTTAGTATATTTGGTACATCCTCCTTGTTCTGGTTAACTATGGCGGTAATAATATTCAATCCTGCCTGTTTTTTCATCTTTCTTATGCTTTTTATTCCATTTATTGCCGCTTCAAAACTTCCTTTTGAACGAGTTACAGAATCATGTATTCTGGCGTTAGAGCCATATAAAGGAATCCTAAAAGAAGTAATTCCTGCATCAACTAATTTTTCTATAATCTTATTATCCCCAGCAACGCGTCCATGAGTGCATAGCATAATATCGCTGAAACCCAGTTTTTTCATATACTCTACCATAGGAATTAATTTCTTGTATTCAATTGGGTCATTGCCAGTTATAGTCAAGCCTGAATAACCCTTCTTCCCGTAATCTAACAAATTCTTGTATGCCCTTATCTCCTGCCTTTTTAATTCCATGGCAGGAAGCTCTGTGCTGGATGTATTCTGGCAGAAAACACATTTGTTTGAACATTCTCTGCCAATGAATATTATTCCTGATTTATTCGCCTTAAAAACTTCATTCTCTCCCATTTAAGCCCTCCGAAATTGTCCCTTTGTAATCGGCTTCAAGTTGCCTGTGCCAAATTTTTTTATGTCATTAACAAGAAAGCCATCGCATTTGCCCGCAAAATAGCATTTCTTGCAGATATCTGCCTTAGTTTTTAGCCGGTATGAAGGCAAATCCTTGATATCTGACTTAAACATTTCCCTCGGCTGGTTATATTTCCCTAAATCTGGCGGCTGGGGCATTATTATTCTCTCGTCATAAACACCAAAAACGCAGTAGGGTATATCAAAGAATACCGCATTAAGGTTATTCTGAGAAACATGCCTGAAGATTTTGCCCACATAATTGCCCAAATCTTTTATTGGGACATAATCTGAATAATTTTTATCATATTTCACATACATAACAGAAATGCCAAACTCTAAGGGATTGAACCCCAATGCGAGATTAAGGATGTTAAACAAATCATCCTTATTCTGCTGCATTACAAGTGTATTCAAATCAAGGCGGATTAAAGGGCTTATATCCCTTATATTTCTTATTCCCTCTATTGTTTCATTAAAACTTCCTTCTGCCTGTGTTATTGAATCGTGTATTTTGGCATTAGAGCCATAGATAGGAATTCTAAATATGTTAACGCCTGCCTTAATCAGCTCTCTTGCAAAATTTTTGTCAGCTAATCTCCTGCCATGAGTGCTTAAGCGGATGTTAACAAATCCTAATTTTCTTATGTACCTGACAAGCGGGACTATCTTAGTGTATTCAATCGGGTCGCTGCCAGATATATCCAAATCTGAATAGCCCTTTTTCCTGAAAGAGAGGAGGTCTTTCAATATTCTGACTTCCTCTTTCTTTAAGTTTATTCCTAAAGGCCTGTAATTTGGCAGAAAATCGCAAAAGGAGCACCTGTTTACGCAGCCTGCGCCTATTACAATACCCCCGCTTCCTTTCTGCTTTGCCATTTTAATCATGCAAATTCAATAAAAATCCCGTCATTTTTATGCTCTTTCCTTATCAAATGGATAATCTTGTCATCTTTGCATACTAAGATTTTATCATCCTCTATCTTCAAAGAATCGCCGTCTGAAATCATCTTAAATCGCTTCGTGAACTCATCTGCTCTGTCTTTGCTGAGGTCCTGCAGTAATTCCTCTCGCGCAGAACAGCCAGTGTAATATGCCTTATCGTCTTTTTTCACTGCATTTTTTAGATAGATTATCCTATGCGCGGAAAAAAAGATTATAGGCATCTTCAAATCCATTATCAGGCTTTTGTGTTCTGAAGGATATTTTTCTTTAATATAGCCTATTAGCTTGTTTGCTATGGCTAACGCATTCCTGCAGTCATACCTGCATACAAAAAAATTAAAAAAAGAGGGATGTGAAATGCTGAAATTATTAAGTTGGTGCAGAATTTTATGGCTCTTTTTTAATGCAAGAAGCTTGTAGATTGTCTCATCCTGATATGATTTATTTGACTCTGCAAAGAGAGTTTCATACTCCTTGTTATCGTGGCATGATAAAAGGAACTCAGAACAGCATTTCGGATAGCCTAAAATATCCCCGATTTCAAAAAATATATCCCTTGAATCAATGCCCTTAGGTTCTCTTAATTTGAATTGATGGTAGTAATCAAGGTATTTCAGCCTCTTGCATGCATCCTTGTCCTTTGAAACATACAAGGAATAATCACCCTCCTCTGTCTGCCCATTTATCTTCTCTGTTATCTCGTTTTTTGTCAAGTAGGAAAAATCAGAAACCTCGCAATGATAACCCCTATTTTTCAGTTCTCCGAGATAATGAGGAATTTCATTTTTTTTCAAATAAAAGACAGATGCCCTCTTTATGCCCAGCTCCATCCCCGCTATCTCAAACCGATATCTTCCAAACAAGGAGTCTTTTTCTTTTATGCACACACCATCAAAAAAACTCTGAGTGCTACCACACACTAAAGTGTGTGGTTTGTGAGTTTTTTGGATGCTCAGAAATGACTGCACCCTAAAGGGTGCGGTTTGAACCACATTTCTGACATCAGACTCCTCTTCGCCAATTTTGTTTAACAGATTATCCTTTGGTCCGATAGGTTCTAATCCACCGATGCCAAATTTTTTTATGTCATTAACAAGAAAGCCGTCGCATTTTTCAGACAAAATGCATGAATTGCATATCTCTGCCTTTGTTTTTAACCTGTATGTTGGTATATTCAGCAGATGCGACTTAACATTTCCTTTTGGCTGGCTGTATTTGCCTAAATCAGGAGGATAAGAATTTACTATCTTCTCGTTATAAAACCCAAAAACACAATGGGGGATATCATAGAAATAAACATTCTTGATATTATTTTTAGCAATATACTCCATTAATTCGGCCAAATAAGGACGCAAATCCTTTATCGGCAGATAATTTGTGTAATCCTCATTTGGGATATGAAGAACCCCTACCCCAAAAGTATCTGCGCCTAAATCCAAAACCAGCTTGAAAATATTAAATAAGTCGTCTTTGTTCTGTTGCAGTATCAGTGTATGCAGCATTAACTTTGCTTCAGGATTTATTTTTTTTATGTTTTTTATGCCTTCAATTGTCTCAGCAAAGCTTCCCTGTGACTGGGTTGCTGAGTCATGTATTTCTGCGTTTGAACCGTACAATGGAATCCTAAATGAATTAACCCCTGATTCAATAAGCTGTTTGGTAAAATCCCAATTACACAAATTTCTGCCATGTGTGTTTATGAGGATATTCTCAAATCCAAGTTTTTTGCTTAAATCAACAATTCTTTTTAATCCTTCATATTCAATCGGGTCATTGCCTGAGATTTCCAGGTGGGTATAACCCTTCTTCCTGTAATCCATTAAATCTTCAATAACCCCTTTTTCGTCAGTTTTTTCAGCGTCATCACTCTGATATTTTAATGAATGGCAGAAAAAGCAGAAATTTGAACACCTTTTGCCTAACATTATGCCACCTGTCTTTTCAATGGGAGTGTTAGCCCTGCCCATATCTTTCTTAATTGGTTTAATCTCTTTACTGCCAAACTGTTTCAAGTAACCTTGCCATATTCCATCACAATTTTCATTATAACTGCATTCAGAGCATTTTTTTGTTTTCGCCTTGCCAGAAGTGTAATAATCCCTGTTGTCCTTGGGTTTTCTTAAATCAGAAATTCGGTCCATATAATCTCTGGCTATGCATAATGGAAAGTTCTCTATGAAGAGGTTGTCAAAACCGAGTTCTTTTGCCTTCTCAAATGATAGCTTAACAAAGGGCATCACTGCAGCAAATGGAACTGCAAGGATAGATTTTCCGTTCTTGACACTTTCCCCGATAGGATTCATAAAGGCAAGGGTTATTGAGTTAACCTTTAATTTTATAAGATGCTCTGCTATTTCCGGCAGATATTCATAATTGAGCTTGTTTATCACAACATTAATCCTAACCTCTTTTCCGCTCTTGACAACATTTTTAATGCCCTTGTTAACATAATCAAATGTATTTCTAGTTCTCGAAAGTGCATACTGTTTTTCTTTAGTCAATGCAAAATAGGATATCTGGAATGAGTCAACCCCAACTTCAATTAGTTTATTCAAGAATGTGGAATAAGACAGCAGGAGACCATTGGTAACAAGGCAGATTTTTTTGTATTTGCAGGTGTATTTTGCATATCTCAATACCTTAAAAAGCTTGCCGTATATTGTCGGCTCTCCTCCTGTAATAATCAGGGAGTCGAACCTTTTCCTGTTCTCTTTCAATCCACTTAAAATAGAATTAAGCTCATTGTCAGGCAAATGCCTTGTCGCGCTTGAATCTGCGCAAAAAAGGCAGTTCATATTGCATCTGTTATTCAACTTTAGTATATAATGCCCTGTCATTTTTCTCCCTTAAAAACTAATTTCCTTTTTGAGGATGCACACCGCAGTTAAATCCCTCTTCAATGTATAATCTGTTAATCCCCATGCATTTGTCGTTATAACAACATTCCCTGCATTCTTTTGGTTTAATAAAATGTTCGGTGTCTGATTCAATCAAAAAATCCTGCGCAAATTTTGGCGCAACGCAAACAGGCAATTTTTCAATAATAACCTCTATTCCCTTTTTCTCTGCATGCTCCAAAATGCCTGTAAGATTTTTTCTTATGTCATCAAAATCAACAGCAAACTCCTTGTCCTGCTCTTTATCCCCTGAAAGAAGCAGGCCTGAAAAAAATATATTCTTAATGCCTATTCCTCCAAGCAAATCAACAATTTCTTTCAGATTATCCAGATTTTTCCTGTTTATTACTATATTAACCCTTAAGTCAACCTTATTTCTCAGCAGATTGGCAAAACCAGTTATCGCTTGATTAAAACTGCCTTTAACCCTTGTTATGCTATCGTGAATCTCTGGTGTATGCCCATGAAGGGAAGATTTGACAAATAAGTCCTTTATCCCTTTAAGCTTGTCTGCAAGGTGAGGATAGGCAAATAATCTTGCATTTGATGTCAATCTTATCCCTGCAAATTTTCCATTAGCATACTCAAGAACCTCAAAAAAGTCTGGATGAAGAGTCGGTTCAGCGCCACCTATTTCAATCATTAAGTTCCTGTTCGCCTGAGAATCTATCACTCTTTTTATCTCTTCTAATGACATTTGGCTTTTCTTCTTCCATTCTTTAGGTATTGAGCAAAAAACACAGTTATTATTACATTTTTCTGTAATCCTCAATACAAGCGAATCTGTCTTGCATTCATCATTTATAGTATAACTGTCCCAATATCTTTTGTAGTCCTTATTTTCGCGGTCCATTTTAGATTATAGATAACTATCCCAGTTCATTCCTTATTTTTGCTATCCATTTTTCTCTCAATTAAGATTTAACTGCCCTGAATTCATCGCTCCCGAATTTTTCTGGGTACTCCTTCCAAGGCCCCTCGCACATTTTATCATACTTGCATTCCTTGCATTGCTCAAATTTCACTTTGCCTTCGGTTACCCTTGTATTTGTATAGTCTCCATCAAAACTATCCCCTGTCTTGATTTCAGTCGAGGGTATTACCCTTTCTGAAGCATAATTCTCATATCCCTTCATCATGCAATAGGGCATTGCCTCTGCCATAACCCTTATCCCTGCATCAATCCCTATCTGAAGCCCTTTATGAATGTAAGGCATTGCCAAGCTCATTACAGGAACGATTGAATCATAGTTCTTGTAGGCATTGCCAATAGGGTGGACAAAGGCAAATTGGAACTGGTCAACATTAAGTTTTACCAGTAAATCAGCTATTTTAGGCAAATATCTGTAATTTGGCTTTACAACAACTGTATTTGTAAGGATTGTCTGATTTAATTCCCTAAGGTTCTTGATTGCCTGAACTGCCTGATAAAAGCTTCCCTTTGCTCTTGTCAGATAATCATGAAGTTCAGGTATATGTCCATGAAGTGCAGGAGAAAATTCATTTGCCCCTGCGTTTATCAATTGTTTTAAAAAGGACATGCTGGAAATCATCCTGCAATTCGACTGTATCTGTATTGTTTCATAACCCAAATCTTTTGCATAACCCACAATCTCAAAAACATCCTTTCTTATTGTGACTTCGCCTCCTGTAAAAACAACACTCCTGCACCTCTTCCTAGATTCCTCCAAGTCCCTTTTTATCTCTTCAGTTGTCCTATCTCCCTTTGCCCTATTGTGTGCTTGGACACAGAACCTGCAGTTGTTATTGCATGAAAAACCTACCTTTATGTCTACCCTTTTCTCTCCCATCTTTTTACAAGATACAATCAATATTAAAATTTAATTGTTTGAGCGGATTTGCACATTTTTTCCCTAGGAGTTGTCTCTCTCATTTATATCAATGAATATACAAAGCTGTTTTGGGCAAATTTATAAACTTTAGATATCTCTTTTTTAAATCAAAAATGGCTCATAAAATTATCCCATATGTCCTGCCAATCACAACGCTTCTTGCAATAACAATTATTCTACTGTTTGCAAGGCCTGCCATAACCGGCTTTTTTATTGCCCCTCAAAAACAGGTTCTGAATGCCGAAATAAGGATAACAGCAGATGAAGTCCTTCCAGAAGACGCAATAATTAATGCCTATCTTGAAGGGAATATCTCAAAAGAAATCTTCAGGATGAACATCAAGGATTTTATGAATAAATACCCTGAAGCAATGAATAATTTCAGCTACAAGCAGGGCAAAAATAACCAGCTGAATTACGAGGGCTTGGGCTATATTGGAAGTTATGTATTAAGTATAGGCAATTTGGATATAGACAACTTGGAAAAAGGAAAATACTCCCTTAAAACAAAGATAATCTGGCAGGGAAAACCTGTGTCTGAAACAACACAGGAAATTGCAGTTTAAATTCAATGCCCTGATATTTGGGGGGGATTACCCAAATAATTATGTGCTGGAAAAAGACAATCTCCCTTTGATTGTTTATTGAATTCTGAAAGAAAGCTTTAAATAATATATATTCGTCATCTACTAAGAATATATCGAATAAAAGGAGGTTATGATATGAGAATGCAAAAAAAGGCAGTTTCTAATCTTGTTGCAACAGTTCTATTGATATTGATAGCAGTAGCGGCTATTGGCATTATATGGAGTGCGGTTATGCCAATGATAAACAAGGCAACACAGTATGGGCAGTCATGCACGAATGCAAGAATGCAGATAAACAGTGAAAGTGGTTACACTTGTTACAATGCATCAGGTGTTGTCTTAGTAGATATTGTGAGAGGCGCCGATGATTTTGTTCCTAGCGGGATACAGCTTATAGTTGCTGGCGGCGGGCAGTCAAATGTCTTCAAAGTTGTGAACAATCAAGCGACTACAGATGTGGTTATGCTGGGCGGTGCTACATCGCTTCAGATACCAGGCACAAATCAAGAAAAGACATTTGTTATCACATCAGGTCTGACAACAACATCAGAAGTTGCAGTTGCACCAATAGTAAAGGTTGGCAACACAGAGAAGGTCTGCGATGTGTCTTCAAGAGTCGCGCTGACTGCTTGCAGAGCAAGTTAAGAGATATTTTTATTTTTTATTATTTCTTTTTTTATTTCTCTTTTAACTCTTTTAGATTAAATTTGCAAAAGAAGAATCTTGTTAGAATATTTAATTGCTATCGTAAAGACATTTCTAATTTAAGATATGGGAGAAATTGTAATGCTTCTTTGATTTAACATTAAACTTTTGGGGGATTTCATTAACAATTCTTTTTTAATTCTTGTTCTATTTCTTCTGCTTGCGTTTGAAGTAGACAAACCAAGCTATATTTATTATTATCAGGACAGCTATGAGTATAAAAATAAGATTTTGTTTTCCGCCTTCTGCGGCAGTTGCCCTTGCTGTTATGCTTGCCCCTATAATCTCAACCTTTATGCTGTTCAGTGAGATTGATGTTTTCAATTCCCTTTCTACAACTCTGTTTGCGTAATTGAGCAGTAACTTTCCAGAATAGTCGCCCTCTTTTATTCCCGCAGTATCCCAATATGCAGTCAGCACTTGCCTTGAAAGGGCTGGAATGTCAAGCGAGGCGGTTTTTACATTTGCAATCTGCTGTTTCTGTGCGTCAAAAATCTGCAATTGTGCATATACATCCTTGACAGTTGTGCTCCACTGGTTTTCAACTGTCACATCAAACTTTGCTATGTCCCCTAACCTGAAATTCCTTACATTTATGTCAATAACATTAACCTCTAAAGCACCTATGTTGAAAACCCTTTCTGCATTTGCAATCTTTCCTTCATCATAAGCAAGAGATGCAACTGCCCTATACTGTCCTGCATTAACATCTGCCTTCCACGAAGCGACTAATTCTGCCTTCTGCCCCGCAGGAATTGTCTTTGTGTCTGTCTTTAATATTGCTATCTTATTGTTTGTTGGTCCTAAAATTTCTATTATTGCCTGCATATCCACCAAGTCATGCTGCCCGAGGTTTTCAACTTCAACGTAAAAGTTTGTTGTGCCGTTTACGCTTGCCTCTTTGGCATCTAACCTTATTTCAGCATATTTGTATGGGTAAGGTGATTTGACAAGGAATTGTGATGTAACGACTACTGTTGAGCCGATATATACGCCCTCGCCTGTTCCTTCAGGAGGCAATTCAGCGGCAGCTATCTTTGCCTCATGATTTCCAGGGGTTAATGCAACAGGCAAGTTGACTGTATAACTGAATGTCTTGCTTTCCTCAGCCGCCATAAAATCAACTGATTTTGTATTTAGAGTTATGTAGTCAGCCAATTCTCCCATTAACCCAAACATAACCTTCATGTCCTTATGCTCATTATTAAGCACTGTAAATTCAACTGTTTTCTGCATGCTTGGCTGGAAGTCAACAGTCACTCTTCCAGGAGTTATTCCAATTGCAAGTGCGTTTGAAATCATTGCTATTGCTATGAAAATGAATGCAAAAAGCAATATCCCAATTTTCCGGTTATTCATTTTGCGATGCTACTATTTTTTCTATTTTTGGTGTATCATTTTCATAAGCGACTGCATTTGGCTCAAGTTTAATGGCATGCCCTGTAATCAGCCCAATGATATCAAGCAGGACTCTTGTATTGCCCTGATTTTCAATCCTGTATGCAGTTTCATTTTCAATCTTGCTTGAGGTTACTGAAATGCTTACCTCTGACTCCACAGTAAACTTATGTGTCCTGCCAAAGCCAGATTTCCAGTAATATGTGGCTGGCTTCAGTTCAATTGCAGGATTATTCTTTTCTATCTCAACGGGAGATGTAAACTGCGGATTCTCGTCGAGTTTTGCATTATTCATGCCAATCCACTCAAACGCTATTCTGCTATCTCTTGTGTGAGCATTTTCTTCTGGATAGATAAGGAGACTTGAGTTCAGGGCTATGAAAAGCAGGGATATAACTGCCATATTCAGCAGTATCAATCTTGCTGCGTTCAGAACTTTCTGTCGCTGAACATTTCTTGCATCTTTCTTCATTTCCTTAGGTTTATTTCTTGGTTGCATTTTAAATTTCTCTTATATAAAATCCAGTAAATACCAATCTGCTTGATTTTGTTCCTGCCTGCTCCTGCGGAGGAACAGTTACAAGTACTTCTATTTCTGCAGAATCAGTTGCATCTGTGTAATTAAGATAGTTAATTACTGTATTATTTGAAGTGGGAACATTAGTCCATGCAGTTGTGCTGAGTATCCAGTTGAATGAGCCCTCTCTCCCTGTAACATTGTCAATTCTATATTTGAAGTATTCCGATGCTGTCGGCTGGCTTGTCCATAATAATGAGGTCTCATTTGACATATTCACACTAATAAAACTGTTGCCATCATTCCTTATGCTTAATGGGACTGGGTCGTTTGTTGTAGTATTCGCTGTTTCTCCCATGCTTAAAACAGAGAAGTTCACGCTTGAGTTAATCATGCTTAATGACACTAAACTGCTTAATTTGAGTGTATAAGGAATTGAATTCCACGTTCCGAATTCATATCCATCCCATGGGCGGACAGTCCAGTTATAATAGTAATTGTCATCCCAGAAATTTTTTAATCTTGAAGCAAGAGTTGTCCAGTTCTCACTTGCACTTGAATTAGGCAACTTGTTATCTGCAGAGCATGAAGGATAGCAAGTTATATTGACCTGATAGGTTAATGTATCGCCTTCTGCATCACTTGAGGCAGTCCAGTTAAATTGGGGTGTCCTATTCGTTGTTGTGCTGCTGTCTGTAGGATAAACCATATCTACTGAAATAGGTTGAGTATTTTCAGTAAATGTCTTTTGTGCAGTAAATGCAGACACTCCGCTAACTCCATCTTCTGCCTTGCATCTCCAGTAATATGTCTGCCCGTCGGTTGTTGTCCAAGTATAAGTCGTTGCAGTTGAGTTCTGCAACATAGTTGTTGGATTTGCAGTTGTATCACCGTAGAAAACATAATTTATTGTGTCGCCATCTGGGTCTGTTGAGTTTGCGCATCTTAATGTCTGCGAATTTCCAATAGTCCTGCTTGCATTATCTGGACCTCCCATTTCTGGCACACTTGGAGGAAGATTGGTTATTGTTATTGTAGTTGAATTTGGATTTCCTGCAACTCCTTGCATGTCAGTCGCATTTATAGTGCAGTTCCAAGTCTCGCCTTTTGCCTGCGGTGATGTAGAATAAATCGCCTGAATTTCAGCCGCTGAGAGGGTTCTGTTGTAAATCATTAGCTCATCTATAATACCCTTAAAGTAATGGCTGCTTACGCTCTTTCCTACAATTAAGTTTTCATTGTCTGTTGTGTTAAAGCCAGCAAGCGAGGCATTTGTGTCAAGCACACCATTAGTATAAAAGCTTACATTGGCAGATGCATTATTGAATGCAACGGCAACATGCGTCCATGTGTTTGTGCTTATCTGATTATTTCCCGAGACAACCTCCCTCACAGACACATCATCATAATATGTAGTTCCTGTTACTGTTGTCTGCCCATTGCAGAGATATAAATACTTGTAATTAGAACCCTTAACATTTGAATAATAGAACACTATTTCCTGCCAGACGCCTGGTGTAATGCCCGAATAGGAAACATCGCTTCCTGTGTCCAGATTGCCCCAGTTTGTGGCGTCCTGGACAATCATTCTTGTTGTCGTGATTGTTCCAGTCGGCTTATACCAGTATGAAATCTTGTATGTCTTGTTCTGCTCAAAGTTTATTGCAGGCGAAACCAAGCAACCTGAACCTGCACTGCTTGTGTCATTGTGCATTCCTGCCGCTGTGCCGCTATGAAATTCTGTCGTTGTTCTTGTGTTTCCTGTTGCTGAATATCCAGTCCATCCAGTCGGGCTTGTTGTTCCGAATTCAAAGCCCCTATTGTTTACATTTGTATCGTTCCCCCAGAACATCAAGTAACTTGACTTGTTTATCCCAAAGCCGTAGCTAACTCCTGACTTATAAAGCAGATGGCTATAATCAGATATGCTTGCTGTTGGTTTTATCCATCCTGCGATTGTCAGGTCGTCAGTCAGGTTCAAGCTTACAGATGAATTAACATTAACATAATCTGCTGTGCCGTCAAAATCCAAGCCACTTCCGTATTTTCCATTCAATGTCCAGTTCGGGCATGCCCCATTTATGAAGCATGTTGCATATGTCATATTCATCAATGTCCCGTTGTTCTCGTTCCCTGAAATATCCCTTGCCCTTGTGCCGTTGCCTTCACCAAATTTATAGTAAACAACAAGCCCTGTCTTGTTATACCATGTTAGCGGCTCATTAACTGTTTCTCCTGAAAGCTTGTTGAACTGGGTTGTCTGCCAGTATAATGTTGAGCCGTTATACCAACTGAATGTTACATTACCTTTTTCTAAATCAGCATCATTATAAGTGGCAGAACAATTGAGTGTGCTGTTCGTGTAGGCAGTTGTTGGCTTTATTGTTATTAAATTTATTGCAGGGGGTAAACTGCTTACAGTCATAGTTGTGCTGTTCAATGGTGAGTTTGAAGTTCCATCATTTACAAATACAGTGCAGTTCCATACCTCATTTGATGCCTGTATTCCTGCTGTCAGGTTCAATGTTTTAACTGCGCCATCTGTAGTTGTAAATGTTGAACTATTGTAGTAAGTTGAGCCGTTGTACCAAGTGATATTCATCGTCAATGCCTCATAATCTAGGTCATAGCCGATTGCTGAACAAGTTAATGTGTCAGTTGTGTTTGCTGGGTTTGGTGTTATTGTCACACTGCCCATAGTTGGATTAGAATTGATTATTGCCCTCGTCGTAGAATTGGGCAATGATACGAGTCCAGTTGAGTCAGTCGCATTTATTGTGCAGTTCCATGTTTCTCCTTTTGCCTGCGGTGCTGCTGAATATACTGCAGAAATTTCATCTGCCCCTAAACTCCTATTATACACCAAAACCTCGTCAATTGAACCATTAAAAAACTCCTGCACACCAGACGGGCGGGCACCAATGAATAACTGCCCATTCATATTTTGAGAAATCGTGCAGTTGAATGATTTGTCTATCGCCCCATTTATGTAAATTGAGCAATTATACCCATTCTTAGTTACGAGGATATGGGAATATTGATTTAAAGTCAATGCAGTTGGTGCGGTATTTGCACTTGCAATATTATACCTATAGGCAGTTGCCATATAATTCTGGTTTATTTCATCTTGTGTCAGTTGTCTTGAATAAGCCCTGACAATAGATATATTGCCATTAAATCCAGTTGAAGTAGTAGCATAAGCGTGATGCTGTGCGCCTATGAACCAACTTATATGATTACCTGAAAATGCTGTTGTATGTGCTCCTGTATTAACCATAATTCCATTTATCCAAACTGAAAGTGAAGTTGAATTGCCGCCACCTGCAATCTGCTGCCAAGTCCCAGAGATTGCTGTTCCACCATTCACACCACCTGTTTGAGATCTTCTTACAAATGCACCTGAACTATAACCCATATAGTCATCCAAAGTTGCCTGCCTTCCCAAAATCGCCCCTGAAGGAGTTCCTCTGCCCTGAGCCCAACCCTCCCAAGTGAAATTAAATCTCCCATTGTAAACTGGAGTGCCTTCTGCTGACCTATGGAACTCTTCTGTTGAGCCATCAAAATCAAATGTTGGATAACTGTTTGTATCATTCTCAAACCCGAAATAATCATCTCCAGTCATATTGCCCCAGCCATTACCCAAGAAATCATTTCCAAGCCCGCTTATATCACTCCAAGTTGTTCCGCTTCCAGAATAACTCTGCAAGTTACCAGCATCCAAAAATATTGTCAGGTTATCTTTTACAACACCCCCAACAATAAATGATATTTTTCTGTTTCTGTCAATCACCAAGCCATAGCCATCCTCTGATTTATTTTCCTTGAAAACTATTGCTCCTCTCGTTGAAGATATTGGCTTAACCCAAACAGATATAGTGAAATTATCGCCGTAAGCAAAATTAGCAGAGTTTATCGTTGTTGCATTTGCATAATCACCCAAACCATCAAAAGTCAATGCGCTTCCATACTTGCCTCCGTTCCAACTTGGGCATGCCTTGCCATTGCAGGTTGCAGAAGTCCAATTGCTGAACACAGAATTATTAACATTCCCGCTTGTATCATATATATCAGTTCCATTGCCCTCAGAGAGTTTATAATAAATAATTAACCCTGTCTTGTTATACCACGTCAGTGGCTCATTGACAACTTCATTATCACGCTTGTTAAACTGGGTAACCTGCCAGTATAATGTTGAGCCGTTATACCAAGAGAATGTAACATTGCCTTTATCTAAATCTATATCATTGTAAGTTGCTGAACAATTCAATGTGTCATTTGTGTAAGCAGTAGTTGGCTTTATCGTTACAGCATTTATTTTTGGCGCTTCATTTGTTATTGTAATCGTTGTGCTGTTCAATGGGGAGTTTGAAGTGCCGTCATTCACAAATACAGTGCAATTCCATGTCTCTCCTAATGCCTGTATTCCTGCTGTCAGGTTTAATGTTTTAGTTGTGCTGTCTGTTGTTGAGAATGTTGAACTATTATAATAAGTGCTTTCATTGTACCAAGTGATATTCATAGTCAAAGCGTCAAAGTCCAAGTCATATCCGACTGCCGAGCAGGTTAATGTGTCAGTGGTTGAGGCGGGCAATGGCGTGATGCTCACTGCACCCATACTTGGAATTGAGTTGCTTATTGTTTTTGTTGTTGAATTTGGAAATCCTGCCATTCCTTGTGAATCAGTTGAATTTATTGTGCAGTTCCATGTCTCGCCTTTTGCCTGAATGCCTGAAGTAGTGGCATTTGAAACAAGTGTCCCATTTGCAACATTAAGTATTGTCACATTGCTGTAATGGGTTGAGCTGTTATACCAAGTTATTGTCACATTGCCTTTGTCTGTATCAACATCTAAATAAGTACCAGAACAGTTAAGTGTGCTGTTAGTATATGCAGTAGTTGGTTCTATAATTACTGCATCTATTTTTGATGGTGAACTTCCTATTATGATAGTTGTGCTATTCAATGATGAATCTGAAGTTCCATCATTGACAAATACAGTGCAGTTCCATGTCTCGCCTGATGCCTGTATTCCTGCTATTAGGTTTACAGTAACAACAGTCCCGTTAGTTGTTGTTTTTGTTGAGCTATTATAATAAGTGCTTCCATTATACCAAGTGAAGTTCAGAGTCATTGAATCCAAGTCAATGTCATAGGCGCTTGCAGAACAATTCAAGGCATCAGTTGTGTTTGGTGGAGATGGAGCAATTGTTACTGCTTGCATGACTGGAATAAAATTGCTTATTGTTCTTGTTGTGGAGTTGGGTAATCCTGCTCCTCCCCCTGAGTCAGTCGCATTTACCGTGCAGTTCCATGTCTCGCCTTTTGCCTGCGGTGATGCAGAATAGATTTCTGAAATCTCGCCTAATGTTAAACTTCTATTCCATATTGCAACCTCATCTATTGAACCATTTAAGTAATTAATGACACTGCCCCCCAAACTTGCTCCACCAATAAGAAGGTTGGCTGTTGCATCATAGCATGCCCCGCTTATTGAAAGTGAAGAGCCTATCTGTAATCCATTGACAAAATGAATTATAGACGAGCCGTTTCTGACAATATTTATAAGATACCATGTGTTCGCTACTGGTGTCCAAGCCTGATTATATTCTGCATCTCCACTACCAGTCGGGCTACAATGGAATCTCAGCAGATGAGAATTACTATAGTCTAATTCATAGCTCATTGAACCACTACCACCCCATTTGCCTATAAACCTTTGAATGGTGGTTATATCATTAAATTTAACCCATGCGCTAACCGTGAAGTTTAAGGCGCCTAATTCCACAGAAGGTGAATCTGTTATATTCACGAAGTTCCCTTTGCCGTCAAATTCAAGAGCACTTCCATATCTGCCTGCTGAGTTCCATGCAGGGCAGGCACCATTAACAAAGCATGTTGCAGATGTTCCATTAGACAACATTCCATCATTCCCATTTCCAGATATATCTCTCGTGATACTGCCATTTCCTTCGCTGAATTTCCAGTATGCAGTAAGGTTTGTCGTGTTAATCCAAGTCAGCGGCTCATTCATAACCTCATTATTCATCTTGTTGAGCTGTGTTACCTGCCAGTATAATGTTGAGCCGTTATACCATGAGACAGTTAAGTTTCCTTTGTCTGCATCTATATCACTATAAGTTGCAGAACAATTTAATGTTGAGTTTGTATAAGCAGTAGTCGGCTTTATTTGCATGCTCGTTACCTCTGGGAATGCATTAGAGATTGTTATTGTCGTTGAGTTTGGCGCTCCTGCACTTCCTTGGGTATCGGTTGCGTTTATAGTGCAGTTCCATGTCTCGCCTTTGAAATGCGGTGATGCAGAGTAAATCTCTGCAATCTCTGTTGCTGACAAGCTTCTGTTGAAAATCATTACCTCATCTATTGTACCATTGAACATTTCACTTGCGGTAGCATCTCCTCTTGCTCCAATATAGAAATAGGGTGTGGAGTTTGAGCCTATATTGCTGATGCATGACTTCGTTCCTGCTGATTGCCCATTTATATAGATAGTATCTGTAACACCATCCCAAGTAAATGCTATATGCTGCCACTGGTTGATAGAGTAGGAACCTGCGGTGTGATCACAAAAGAAACCTCCATCTCCTGATGCGTTACCATTATTCAATTGAACTCTCGCACCTGAACCAACTACAAAAAGGGCATATTGAGGGATTACTCCCCCTTCCTTCTGGAATACTCCTGCTACCCTATGCTGAGTCGCTACCTGCTGGTATATCCAGGCAGATATTGTTTTTGAGCCATTGCCGTTTAGCCCCGTTGTTGCAGGTCCTGTAACTAAGTCGTTCTTTCCATCAAATTTTAATCCGCTTCCGTATTTTCCTTCTGTCCAGCCGTCAAGCGAGTTGAAATCAAAATTAGTCAATGTTCCAGTGTTTTCATTACCTGAAATATCTCTTGTCTGTGTGCCATTTCCTTCGCTGAATTTCCAATATCCACTTAATGCTGTATTATCCTGCCAAGTCAACGGCTCATTCACAACCTCATTGTTCATCTTGTTAAACTGGGTAACCTGCCAGTATAATGTTGAGCCGTTATACCAGCTGAAAGTCAAGTTCCCTTTTTGGTAATCTAAATCATTGTAAGTCGCAGAGCAGTTTATGACATTATTTGTATATGCAGTTGTTGGCTTTATTGTTACTGAATTTACCATCGGTGCTGCACTTGTAATCGTTATAGTAGTGCTGTTCAAAGGTGAATTGGCGCTTCCATCATTCACATACACAGTGCAATTCCATACTTCATTGAATGCTTGAACTCCTGACGCAAGTAAGACAGACACTAGCGTGCCATTAGTCCCATTGGTTGTTGCTTTTGTTGAACTGTTATAATAAGTGGAACCATTATACCAGGTGAAATTCACAGTCAAGGCATCAAAGTCAAAGTCATAGCCAGTTGTTGAGCAGTTTAGAGTATCTATTTTGCTTGCTGGGCTTGGTGATATAATTGTTTCACCAATCGTCGGGGCAATGTTGCTTATTGTCCTCGTCGTGCTTGCTAGCACTCCTGCTGCTCCTGTAGAATCAGTTGCGTTTATAGTGCAGTTCCATGTCTCGCCTCTTGCTTGTATTCCCGTCAGTGTTGCATTTGAAACAAGTGTCCCGTTTGCTAAATTAAGTATTGTAACATTGCTGTAATGGGCTGAGCCATTATACCATGTTATTGTTACATTTCCTTTGTCGTTATCAATGTCATTATAAGTAGCTGAACAGTTTAATGTTGAATTTGTATAAGCAGTTGTTGGTGCAATGCCTATGTTAGTAATCGTCGGTGGCAAGCTGTTTATTGTTATTGTTGCATTCACAGTTGTCCCATTTTCATAGCCATCAAATGGATTGACAGAGCAGTTCCATTTCTCGCCCAATGTCTGTATCTCTTGAGTAAGCAGATAAGAGGAATTTGTATTTGTTGATAATATGTTTCTTATTGTTATGCTTGAATATAGAGCAGAGCCATTATACCAGGAGAATGTCACATTCAGCTTGTCGCTCTCGGCATCAGAGAAGTTTGCAGAGCAGTTGAGGGTAGAGTTTGTGTATGCAGTAGCGGGTGCTATTGCAATCACTGAAACAACAGGCAATGAATTGGAAGTGAAGTTAAACTGCCCTGAATAAGCAGATGCCTCATAATTATCCTCTGCCTTTGCCCTCCAATAATATGACTGCCCCCTTGTCAAAGTCCAGTTATAGATTGTTACAGTAGTATTCTGCAGCAATGCAGTTGGATTTACTGATGCAGCCCCAAATATGCTATAGTAAACTGTATCCCCTTCATCATCCGCCACTCCATTCACTGTAAGAAATGTTGTTGCATTCACTCTTGAATTGTTTGTTGGCAGTGATAATGTTGGCTGTAATGGCTTGGTATTTTCTGTGAATGTCTTTTGGTCTGTGAACCCTGACACTCCGCCAACTCCATCCTCTGCCTTGCATCTCCAGTAATATATTGAACCATCGGCAGTTACCCAAGTGTAAGTTGTTGAAGTTGAATTTTGCAAGACACTTGTTGGATTTGATGATGTTCCACCATAGAAAACATAATTTATCGTGTCACCATCCTCATCCGTTGAATTTGCGCATCTTAGTGTCTGTGAATTCCCAATAGTCCTGCTTGCATCTGTTGGTCCTCCAATCTCAGGAATACTCGGTGCAATATTGCTTATCGTCTTTGTCGTGCTGCTTAATGGGCTTGCCGCTCCCTGTGAGTCAGTTGAATTTACTGTGCAATTCCAAGTTTCTCCTTTCACTGGCATTGTGTTATTATATATCTCACTAATCTCCCCTGATGTCAAGCTTCTGTTGAAAATCATTACCTCATCTATTGTACCATTGAACATTTCACTTGCGGTAGCATCTCCTCTTGCTCCAATATAGAAATAGGGTGTGGAGTTTGAGCCTATATTGCTGATGCATGAC
>Ga0247841_10000920_pt1 | contig 71987 bp, 120 predicted proteins | sample LaCruzMarch2015__2_FD_192410 | JGI IMG/M metagenome (GOLD analysis project Ga0247841, IMG submission 192410) | Freshwater microbial communities from meromictic Lake La Cruz, Castile-La Mancha, Spain - LaCruzMarch2015_18m | ecosystem: Environmental > Aquatic > Freshwater > Lake | place: Spain... | reverse complement strand
ATTTTTACATTGCTACCAAAATCAAATCGTTATTTCAGATAAAATATTATCAGCTATTGTTTTAGCAAAAGTTCTATACATTTGATAATTTTGATATTCTGTAATATATTTAGGTTCTCCAGTAATAGAATTTACTATTTCTGCTTTGGTTGGATTTTCAGAAACTTTTATGGAATCATATTCCCAATATATTTTTTCACCATCCATTGTAGAACCTGTTCTTTGTTCTTCATTTACATTTATTATTATTCCACCTTGAAGGTAGTAATATAATTCTGGTTTATTATCTCCTTGAGTTCTCATTTTATAATTTTTATTTATTTGTATATATTAAATTTTTTAATTTCCGGGTTCAAAAACAAAGGCGCGAACCAATATTCCGACTAGAAGCAGAAGAAGCATCAAACAAATAAGCGCAAAAAGCACCATCAGTCGCACCATTATACGCATTACCCCCAAATAGGAAAACACGCCAAATATTTGCCGCTGCTTGCCAGTAATAGTCAGTTATTTTATGTGATGAATCAGATCCAACCGTTAATGGTAATATAAACCTACTAGATGGAATTAATGTAGATTGATAACCATTAGTAGCACAACAAGTTGATCCAGATACATAATTGGTAGATGTATCATCAGCCCAATAATTAGAGTTATTTGTCACCCAAGGAACATTATTATAAGAATTAAAACCATCAATCCATTTCCAAGTATGACCATAAAATTGCTCTATTCCCCTATATTTCATATATTTAGTGACTTCACCAGCACAAGTAGTTCCACCAGCATTATTTCCAGTTCCATTTCCAATTGAATTCGCATTACCTGTTGGAGCAAAAGGATAATAATTATTGTAAGTAGCCCAATCAGTCACATTAGATATACCTGCACCTATTACAGATTGAGAATAAAATGAACCATATTCAACTAAATATAAAACTTGAATAGCATGTAATAAATCATAATCCATCTGTCTCCATCCAGTTCCACGATTTTTAGCAATTTCTCTAAATTGAGCACGAATTCCATTAGTCACCGCAGTAAATCCAGATACAGAACTTAATTTATCTCCAGTTGTAGCAAGTACCAATATTTAAATCTTGTCCCATATTATATAAATAAGCTGAATTTGGACCATGTAAAGTAAATCCGGTATTTGAATAATTTGAACCATTTATACCCATGTTAATATAATTGGTTGTTTCACTACCATTATCAGCAGTTGCAACTATATCAGATGAAGTTGTAGTTCCATTATTTGAATTTTTAAGATTGATTTGTAGATAATTATTAAGATTTCCATAACCACCTATTAAATTCGATGAAACTGATGTTAAACCAGAATCTCCAACTTTAAATAATTCTGGATTTACTGAATCAAATGTTGTTACATTAGTACCCAACGCGGCACTAAATTTCTGTCCAGATCCAGCATTTGTGAAATACATTCTTAATAGGTTTGTACTGTACAAACCTAATGGATGTCCTGACATGGAACCAACATGTATTTGACCACCAAAAGCCTCGTATTTTCCTTCAATTGATCCAGATTCACTCTTCATATAAATACCACCGCCACTAGAGAAATTAATAGATACACCATTACCACCAGCTAATGATGTTGGATTCATAACATCTGTTATAGTTAAAAGTTTAGATGATACTCCATTACTTTTTCCTATAATTGTATTTCCATTACTTTTAATTGAAAATGAAGGAATTGGATCTAAATGACCAGAATAAACTGATAATCTTTTATCTCCATTTCTAGCAACCGAACTTACTATAGGTGCTCTTGTAATACTGGTCGAACTTCTAAATCTTAACCAATAATAATTATCTTCAGTAATAGTTTCAGGTGGTTGTGGATCAATAGACCAATCTGTTGGCTTGGTAAAAGTAATAGGTCCAGATGATGTGAAATTAGTAGTACCATCACTCACAACTATATTAGTCCAATTTGTACCATTCCAATATTCACAAACAGTTGTTAATCCTTGAGCATTAATAGTAGTAATGTTAACATAAAAAGTTCTGAATTTTGTTAATGTCCCAATGTATAAAGCGCTGGTTGTTCCTGTCGTGAAAATAGTTGTTGTTTTATCTGTAGATGTACTTAACTCTGCTGTTAAATCTTCAAATATTACAGTTCCAGCAGTATAATCAACAGTTTTCAATAATTGATCATACATGACGGGAGCAATAGTAAATGAACCTTGTGGAGCTTGTGGATACGCATAAAATTGCCATTTATTCGATGTGGTGTGTCCGGTTAAATTTAACCATTTAACAGTGATACCAGATTCTATTGGTAAATAATTGGTGGATACACCAGATAGTGCAGATGTACTACCCCAAGTTGTTCCATAATTTAAAGATTTTCTCCATAACCAATTATTTGCAGTTCCAGAAATTTGTACTTCATATAAAATTTGAGTATCACCATCATAAACACCACCAACAACCAAATCATTCAGACCCACATTAGCGGTACCGACATATGTACAATGACTGTTCATTATATTACTTTGCTTGTTTATACCCACTCTACCAGTTTCTTCAGCTACAATTATTTCCTTATCTTCATCGAAATTATAGAAATAAAGGTATCTACATTCCTCATTTCTATATGATTGTAAAGACCATTTAGGCAAACCATTATCTGATATAACAAAATTTTTATCACCATCAGACACACCATCTATTACAATACTATTACAATTGACTGTAGAACCACTATTATTACTAAAACCATATAATCTTAGAGTGTTTCCAGAATAAGTTAATCCAGAACTTGTATTATATCCATATAATGCGGTATCATCTCTGTATAAAATTTCAGTATTATTACCAATTATAGACAAAACACCAGAACTCCCATTTATACCACTGGTTCCTGATGTTCCACTTCCATCAATTCCAGAACTACCAGATGTTCCAGTTTCACCACTGGTTCCTGATGTTCCAGTTTCACCACTGGTTCCTGATATTCCAGTTTCACCACTGGTTCCTGATGTTCCAGTTTCACCACTGGTTCCTGATGTTCCAGTTTCACCACTGGTTCCTGATGTTCCAGTTTCACCACTGGTTCCTGATGTTCCACTTCCATCAATTCCAGAACTACCAGATGTTCCAGTTTCACCACTGGTTCCTGATGTTCCAGTTCCACTAGTTCCTGAACTTCCTAAAAAATTACCATCTTTCCCAGAAGTACCTGACGTTCCAGATACACCACTTGTTGTTGAAGAATCATCTTCTCTTAATTGTCCTAAAATTTCATCATATTTTACACCAGACATAATTTTAATGTTTATAATATATATTAAAAAATAATCATGTATTTTTTTATTTCGAAAATATTTTCTATCTTTGTAGGATGAAAACAGGACTACATCCGAAATTAATAAAATGTATTGATGAGATGATGTCAGACATGACACTCTTGTTATATTATTATGGTGAATTTTGTCAATTTGTTGTTTTTCAAGAAACTGACAAAATTTCAAGATGTGGAGTAAATGTTATTCCGGGTGGTATGATTTTTTATTGGAATAGGAAATTTCTAGATGATACCCCCCAAAGACATGTTAATTTCATTGTTGTTCATGAAATTTTCCATCTAATTTTAGATCACCCAAAAAGAATTCGAAAAGGTGGTTATGATATGAAATTATCTAATGTAGCTGCTGATATGATTATCAATACTGCAATCAAATCAGATTTCATAGATGTTGATTCACCCACCAAATATTTTATCGAAATTCCAACTGAAAAACAATATAAATTTGATAGTAATGGTAAAATTTCAAAAGAAGATAAGATTTGGGTTTTAATGATGCCGACAGAATATAAAGGTGATCATATTTACGAAGATGTATATGATTGGTTATTAACCGAAAGAAAGAAATATGATAAGTGGAAAAGTGATGGTGATGATAGTTGGTTAAATGATGGTGAAAGTGAAAAAGGACAAGGGAAAAATGAAAAAGGACAAGGGAAAAATGAAAAAGGACAAGGGAAAAATGAAAAAGATAATAAAAATAATGAAAAAGGTGATGAAAGTGATGGGGATGATAGTTGGTTAAATGATGGTGAAAATGATGGTGAAAATGATGGTGAAAATGATGGTGAAAATGGAAAAGATAAGAATACAAAAGAAAGGGGTGGTAAAGGTGATAATGATGATGAAGATTGTCCGGTGAGTGATTATCTGAAAGGTATTTTTGATGGCATGGAAAATGGTGTTGAAGATTGGTTGGATAGTCACATTCCTTCAACAGTACCAGATGAAATAAGAAAAAGTATGGTTGATGATGTTAAAGAACATTTGAGACAAAGAGGGTTTGAAAAAAGCAAGGTTAAGAAAACTTTAGATAAATTGGTAAAATCTAAAAAGGATCATTTAAGAGAAATAAAGACAAATATTTCTTCTATAAAGGGTTATAACAAAGTAAAAACTATAACGAAGAAAAATCGTAGAAATATTCCCGGTGTTAAAGGTAAAAGAAAAGAAGGGTTTGGATTAAATGTTATTTTGGATGTTTCTGGAAGTATGAATGGTTATTTTCAAAAATCATTATCATATATTTTTCAAAGTAATATTACTATAAATCTCATTCAATGTGATAATGAAGTTCAAAAACAAGGAAATCGTTCTTATGTGACAATAAAAAATAAAAAAGAATTCAAAAGAATTGAAATTCAGGGACTTGGTGGAACCGAATTACAACCATCAATTAATCTTATTCACGATACTAAGGAATTAAGACCATTAAATGTTTTAATACTTACTGATGGTGCTACCGATGCTTTGGATGTATCTAAACTTCGTAAATGTCTTATTTTAAGTGTTGGAACAAAATGTCCAATTTTAGCTGGTAATCCAAGACAGATAGTGGTTGATGATGATATTGCAAGAGAAAATTGGTAATTTTAAATTTTAAAGTCCATTTCATTCAAACTACCTTTTTTTGCATTTAAAAAATTTTTCGTAAAACATAAATTGTTTATATTTGATATATTTTCAAATGGTATATTGTTTATAAATCCATAAATTACACTTATTTTATGATCTATTGTTGGAAAATTTTTATCTGTTGAATTTAAAGTGAAATTATCTTTTATATATTCATTATCATAATAATCATAACCGTTCCAATTTTTCAATAATTCTTTTTTCAATTTGTCTGAAACATTATCAACTTTTCTTCTATATAAAATATATGGTTTTATTAAATCATCTGGTAATTGAAGTCCCCTTTTTATTCTAGTTATTTTTCTTTTTTCCTTTTGAATTTCTGATTTATTATCATGTTCAAAACCATATTTCTTTAAACAGGTGGTTTTTATTTTATCTTTTGTTTGTTGTAAATTCATTGGATGTTCAACACCATATTTCTTTAAACAGGTGGTTTTTATTTTATCTTTTGTTTGTTGTAAATTCATTGGATGTTCAACACCATATTTATCATTAAATGTTTTTTTAATTTTAATTTTTACAAATTCTGATTGAAACGGATTTTCAACACCATATTTAATTAAACAAACATCTTTAATTTTTTTATTTGAACATTCTTTACTAGAACACGAATATTTATTACAAATTGATGTGTGTTTTATAAATCTTTTGTATGGAATATTTAAAATCTTTCCACAATAATCACAACCAACTTCAACAATTGTGTGACTATTATTTGTTAAGTGTATTATATCAATTTCTATAATTTCTTTTGAACTATTAATTTTATATCCAAGATTTTTAAAATAATTGAAATTTTTAGATCCGGTTTTAATTTTAACTTTTTCACTTAATAACATATTTTTTATTTTTATATATAAAAGTTTGTACGTCCTAATCCTTGAAATTAATTTTTTTTATCAAAAATTTTAATTATATTTACAGTATGATTGGTAAAAATATCATAAAGGAAAATGGGATTAATTATCATTATTTACATTTGGATTTTAATAAAACTGATAAGTTAACAGAAACCCAAATTAAAAGAACTTGGAAAGAATTTATTAAAGGAAAAGAATACTCCAAAGTTTTTATTGAAAAAAGAAAAAGAAGTATTATATCGGAAATGATGTATTTTAAAAACGGTAAACTTCATAATGAATTTCATTGGGCTGAAGAATACACATTTTTAAATTCGGTTCCGGTTCATCGAAAATACTATTTGATTGGAAAAGAAATATTAAATCTGGATGAAAAATCTTGGGAAGAATATGTTATCAACTGGAAAAGATATAATACATTAGAAAAAATATTGAACGGAATAAATGAAACCTTATAGGATAGAAAGAATACATTAATGAATTAAGAAGAATTTTAAACGAAATAAATAATGGAGACACAATTGAATTATAATATTGAAAAAATAGCAAAAAAACATGCCATTGCTTGTCACCGGATGATGAATCATAAATATGATGGTGATAAAGATTATGAATTTCATCTATCTATGGCGATAAAAATAGGTAAATTTTTTGAAGATAATATATCGGAAAAAGATAGAGGAATTGTATTTGCTGCAATCTGGTCACATGATACATTGGAAGATTGCCAATTACTATGTTCTTACAGTGATCTTACAAAATTACTTGGTTCACATGTTTCAAATATTGTTAAATCAGTTACTACTGGCACTGGTACTCGTAAAGAAAGATTTACTGATGAATATTACAAAGGTATAAGGGAAACACAATATGCAACTTTTGTAAAACTTTGTGATAGAATTGCAAATGTACAACATGGTTTAAATAATAAGAAACCAATTTTAGATATGTATAGAAAGGAACACAATCATTTCAAAGAAATGTTATATGTGAAAGATGAATATAGAAATATGTGGAATCTTCTGGATTATTTAATAAAACAAGAATAATAATTTTTTTAGTATTTAGATATTTCTTACCTTTGTAAAAATTAAAAATTACAATATGTCGAAACCTTGGAAACGTAACATTCAATTTGATTTATCCAAATTATCAAAACTTGAAAAAAGATATTTCAGGATTATGTTATCTGGAACAGCCGCTTATCTTCGTGGTGTTCCAGGTTCCGCGAAATCAGCGATTGGTAGAAGTATATGTAAAAAGGTTATATGGTGGTATGTTGGTGAAACAGAAACCCATGTTGGAATGAATTATATCGATTTACGTTTAGCTGATAAGGATGAAACGGATTTGGGTAGTTATCCAGTAACAAAAAACCCAGTTGATCAGTTATTGAAATTCGGTGAATTACTTGATAAGGGTTATATAAATATTGATGATTTCAATGTTGTTAAAGAAAAATATATTAAGGTTATTATTTCAAATGATGATATTACAAGTTTAACTTTCGCGGTTCCGGATTGGGCATTGGGAGCTAATACTTATCCTACTGTTATTCATGTTGAAGAATTAAACCGATGTGATCAAAAAGTTCGTAACGCCGCTCTTCAATTATTGAATGAAAAACAAATTGGAAATTTCCAATTCAATGATAATGTTTTTTGGATGGCTTCTGGTAATTTGGGTGAAACAGATAGAACTGAAGTTGATGAAATGGATTTGGCTTTATCTAATCGTATTAATATTTTAGATCACGAATTAACAGTTGATGAATGGTGTGAAAATTTTGCATTTGAAAATGTTTGGAGTTTGATAGTGGACTATTTGATAGCTAATCCCGGTGAATTTTTTAAATCGCCAGCAGCAAACGAAATTCGTTACGCAACCGCAAGAAGTTGGACTAATTTATCAAATTATATTCTTTCTACTTATGGTGATGAACCAGATATAGACGAAGTGGTAGCAGATAGTGAAGAAATGGCATATATTGGTTTGGGTTTCATTGGTGCTTCTTGGGGTGGTTTCGCTAGATATTTAACTGAAACAAGTAAAATCAATATTAATGATATTATTGATAGATTTCCGGAAATTAAGAGTGAAGTGTCAAAACTCAACAGAGCACGCACAATGGAATTGATGTCAAATCTTCGTTCAATCCAATTACAGGGAAAAAATAAAGAACAAATGACAAACATCATTGATTTTTTGAGATTACTATCACCAGTTGATAAAACTGATGATAAATCTCATTCAAATGACGATGAAGTTACAAGTTATATTTTGTTTCTGGTAGATAAAATGGTTCCTGATAATGAAAAGTATCACAAATATGTTATTCAGAAATTTTCTGAAAAAGCATCACTCATTCAAAAATGGGTAAATAACGGTCGTCATAAGAAAGAAGATGGTAAAGCAGATTTAAGTGGATTATAAATAATAAAATATTAATAAAATGAGTGATTCACAAGAAATATTGGTGTGAGGGTGGTAATGGTGTGATAAATATATTTCAATGGATTAAGGATCACCCAAATTCTTTGGTATAGGATTCAATATTTTATCCAATGTTTCATATCTTTTATTATTAATGTGATATTCTTCCGTTACTTTTTCATCATCTAAATAATATTCACCCCCACCATTATAATATTCAATAGCTGGTCCATCAGACCTATGTAATTTATTATTGAATTTATATTTAAAACATTTATCTCTATCAAAACGAATTTTTTGATATTTGTTTTCATCATACAACCATTCCATTACACCAATAATATCTATATAATGTTCCCTATCTAAAATTTTATTCTGTGTCATTTTTCTTTTTGTGTTTTATTTTTCTGTTATATTTACCTTTGGAACAAAATATACAACTACATGGTTTTCCTTGATTTTTATAACAATATAAATTTGGATTTATTATACCACCCGGACCCAAAAGTCCCATTCTTTTTAATCTTCTTTTAAATTTTAATTTTGTTAATCTATTTCTTTCACCTTTATTAGGCATAATCATTTTAAATCGTTTTAACGATACTTATAATGGTACCGAAGAAATCCTTAATCCAATCCCCTATAATCGTTCCTGACACCACAGGAAAGAAAATAATAAACACTACAACAATAAAAAGAATAATCCATTTAATTTTCTTTCTATTATTTTGATAAAATAAAATAAATTTGAAAGATGGTTTATTGAATTTGTTTCTAGCGTCATGTATTTTTAATTGTGGTTGTCTAAACCCAACATTTTTAACTAATGGTTGTTCCATTTTAACACCTTTTCTTGAATCATGTATTTCCATAATTATCTAAACAATATATCAGTTAAACATATCCTATTAACTATTTGACAAATTGTTAATAAACATTCTTTTTTATTTAAGGTTATAATAGAAGCTGAAAATAAACCCTTAATTTTTTTACCTTTTAAAGTTTTAAAAGTTGTTAAATAATTTTTAATTAAACCATTTTTTTTGATGTAATCAATAACATATTTTTTATCTTTATGTTTAATAATATTTAAACCTTCTTCTGTTGTTATTTTACCTAAAATATCCTTTTTATTTTTAACATCGATTATATCTAAAAATGATTGATTAACATCAATAATATAACCATCATTTAAAGAATTTATTGACATTGGGCATGGATTTAATTCAAATACTTTATAAAACAATTCTTCTATCGTTCTCAATTCATCTGACATTGATAAAAAATCATTATCTATTTTAATTGTTGAATAAATAGTATTTTCAATATCTTCTTTATTTGTTAATTTCATTATCCATTTCTATAATTTTCAGCACTACTATATATTAAAATATCATTACTAAATTATTTCAAATGATGATACACCAGTAACATCTTTTTTGACATCAATTATCATATCAGCCATTATTTCATTATTATGTTCAATAATAACTATTTTGTTTATTTTTTCTTTAATACTATTCAACAATTCTATGAATTTATCAACACTATCACCAATCAAACGATTGATAACTTCATCCAAAAATATGAAATTTGGTTTTGATTTAAAATTAATTGTTCTTAAAACTGTTTTCAAAACGATGGCGGCAAATGTTCTTTCCATACCAGATGATTCGATTGCATTCTGTATCCCAGGTAATCCATTATGTTCCAATTTATAATTTAAATCATCATCAAAGAACATATTGAAATTTGTATTTGATAATAAAGTTGAAAGTTCACCATTTAAAAAATCAGTATTTTTTCTTAAAAGAAATGTCGGAATCCCCGTTCTACTCATAATAGAAATATAAGTGTTCCATATTTCTTCTCTACGAAGTTGTTCTTCATATTTTTTAATTCTTTCTTTTAAATCACCAATAGTTTTCTTATATAATGTTATTGAATTATTTATAACAATTTTTTGGTTTATAAATTCGTTTTTGTTATCGTTCAATTGTTTTATAATAACTTTTGATTGTTCAATTTTATTATTAGTATCTTTATTTTCTTCAATCCTTTTTAGATTTTTATTATATTCTTTTATTAAACCTTCATTTTTTTGAATTACTTTTTCCAAATCATTATTTGTTGATGAAAGATTATTCATCTTAATAATATAATCTTTTCTTTTTTCTAAACCCTTTTTGATAATATTTTTTTCAGTTATTGTCTTTTCTAGTTTATCGATGTCTGATTTTAATTTTTTTACTAATATAGTATTGTTTTCAATTTTATTTTGTAATTCTTTATTTTCTGATTCCGCTTTATTTTTATTTTTAGTGATAATATCAACATCGTCTTTTATTTCCGATAAATCAAAATTTGATATTTCTACTTCAATTTTCTTTATTTGTTCATTTACATTTTTAATATTTTCCAATATCAATTTAACTTCAATCGATTCATTGATGAATTTTTTTGATTCATCCAAAGATTCTATTTCTGATTGAATTTCCTTTTTTCTGGTTAATCTGGGTTTAGCTTCATCAGTTACAGTTTTCAATTCTTGTTGTTTTTCAAGAATCAATTTACCCAAATGATCTTCATCACAATTTGATAATGATTGACCACATGTAGGACAATTTGATTTTTCACCATCATTCACTGATTGATACGATTTTAATTCGGTTGTGAATTTTATACCATTTTGTTTAAGTTGGTTGAGTTCATTATCCAATTTACCAATTTCATTATATAACTTTGTTATAGTTTTATCAATATCCCTTTCTTTTTCATTGGTGATCCTACTGATTTTATTTTCATCGTTATTTATGAAATTTGTTAATTCATCAATTTGATTTTTCTTATCATTTATAGCTTTTTTCTTTACCATATCAATTTCAATATCAACGTTATCAATCTTGAAATTGTTTTCGTCCATTTTTCTTTCCCATTCAACGATTTCTATTTCTTTCTTGTAAGAATCTTTTTCGAATTTTGATTTATTATCCATTTCTTCATTAAATCTTCTATAATCAAATTCATTTGGTAAATTATCGATTATTGTTTTATATTCATTAATAATTTCACCATTTTCGGATAATTTTTTCTTATCGGTTTCAATATCATAATTCACCCTATCAACATTTAAATTTATAATGTCATCATCAATTTTATGAATTTTCAATGTCAGTTTTTCCTGAATAGATAAACCTTTTGTAATTTTATCATCAATTCCAGTAATACTATCATTTATATTTGATTCTTGATCAATTAATTCATCTACTTTATTTTCATTTTCTTTAATAGATTCTTCAACTGAAAGTGGATTAAGTACAATTTTTTCAAAGTTTTGTTCTTTTTTATAGACTTTAAATTCTTCTAATTTTTTATCGAAGATTTCATAACCAGCGTCTTTAACTACACTATCAATAAATTCAGATCTGATCATTGATAATAATTGATTTAAATTATCACCATTAGTTAAAGCTAAACGAATAAAATCATCAAAATCACCTAATACATCACTTATCATTTTAGTTGTCTTTCTACCAGTTTCACCAGTTAATTTATTTTCTTCAACCATTTCTTCACCAGTATAATAATCAACTATTGTGGGACAACTTGTGATTTCACCATTTGCATTTAATTTTCTATCTGTTCTTCTATAAACCAAATATTTTTCCCCGTTAATATCCAAAATAACACCACCATCACAAAAATTCAGATCTCTTTTATTATTTATATAACGACTATCACCAAACTTTGGTGGCTTTCCTTTAGTTGCAATTGTTTTTCCATATAAGATATAACAAATAGCATCCAGTATAGTTGTTTTACCATATTGATTAATTCCGTTTATCTGAATGATTCCATCCATTTTTAGATCCAGAACGTTATCATCACCATAAGATTTGAAATTATTAAACCAAATTTTATCAATATCCCAAACTGTATTTGTAACTTCGGAAATTTCTAATCTACCATCAATAATATCGTCAATTTTAATTATTTGTTCTATAAATTCATCATCATATTGATTAATCGTTAAATATTCCCTAATAACATCTTGTTGAACTTGTTTATCATTTATATTTATTACTTCTGATATCAATTTTGAATCTTCAATTTTTGTGTGATATGGATATTTTTGAAACCGAATATCATCAACACCATATTTATCCTTTAAATACCTTTTTACTTTTAATTCATTTTCACGATTGATATTTGATGCGAAATCAGTCCAAATAACTCTGAATTTATTTTTATTAACAACATAAGGGCTGGATAAATTTAAAGTATCATAATCAGATGGTGAACTAAGTTCAAAATTCACCAAAGCGAAATCATTTGATAAGTGTATAAATTCAAATGATTTATTTGGTATATCCCAAAGTAAATAACCATGTTCTTTTGATGATGGTGATTCACCAAAATTTTGTTGTATCATTGAAGATGTGTAAGCTTTTGTACCTTTAACAAAACTTTGATGTAAGTGAATATCAGATAACATACTAATATCACCTTTTAAATCCTTAATATCAGGGACATTCTTTTTTTGATAATTATATCCATTACACAATTTAACATCCAAAACTGGATTGTGGTAAAGATCTATATATGTTAAATTCGGATCTTTTTTTGTTGGATAATTTTTCCAAGGGTTAATTTTATCAAGATAATCCCATACCACCCAAACAACATTTTCATCTGGATAGAAACCGGATTGTTTATAATAAGTAATATTTTGATTATTTAAAAGAGTAACCGCTGTTTCAATAGTATCAATACGATTTTTATTCTTTTTACGAACATCATGATTTCCTTTAATGATTATAACTTTAGAAATAGTTGATAATGTAGTTAAAAATTCACCAACTAGAATTAATGATTCATTTTCTAAATCTATAAAATCATTATATATATCACCTGTTAGGACTATTCTATCTGGTTTTTGTTCTTTTGATTTTTTATAAAAATTTTCAAATACTTGTCTGTATTCTGAGTGTCTTTCTAATTTTTTTGGTATGTGAATATCACCAGCATTAACAACTGTTTTTATCATTCATAGGCAATTATTTTTTAAGATTTATAACACTTATATATTGATAAACCAGATTTGTTTAAATAAAAAATGTTAGATAAAAAATTAATATATAAACTTTATGATAACGAAATTTGAGAATTTTTTAAATGAAATTTCTGGTGATGTCTTTAAACCAGAAAGGGGTGTTCCGGTTGTTTTTGATATGAAAAAATATCCTGAATTATCAAATGAATTTTTTGGATTAATATCTACCGCATATCACGAAATTGGTGGTCATTCTAAAATAAGAGAACCAAAAGATATATTTTCAGATCCAGATTGGAAATTCTGGGAGGGTATTGATATTCATAACACACAAGATTTTGATATTATTATATTTGGTAAAAAAACTCATTATGGTATAAAATTTTCGGGTGTGGGTCACGATGGTACTATGGATGCTAAAAAAACTTATATTGATGAACAAAGTGATAAATTAAAAACATTGGGTTATTATGCTGAAGTATCTGAAAAACTAGCAGATATTTTAATTCGAAAATATCATTGCCCTATTGTTGATAATCAGGAAGATGTAGAAAAGGTATTAGGAAGAAAAGTAGATTGGAAAGGGAAAAACCCATATGATGAAAATGCATTTGGTGATTCTTGGTATGTAAGAATGTTGGGTGGTAAACCTAAAGCGAAAATACTTATAGGTAAACCTAAAAATATATAAATTTATGATAATAAAATTTGAAAATTTTTTGAATGAAGGCAATATAACAGATGTTGTATTTCATAGAACATATATTAGTTCCTTGTTAAATATTATTAAAACTGAAAAAATATTATTAAGTACATCAATGGGAACTGGTGCTGATGTTTATAGTAAAAAACCATATTTCTTATCATTAAGTAGAACCAAGAATCTTAAATTAGGATATTTAAAAAATTCTAATGTTACTATTGAATTTGATGGTAAACAATTAAAAACAAAATATAAAGGAAAATCAATAGATTATTGGCAGTGGGATTTAAGTAAAGATGAATTAGGTCCGGGACATTCCGCTAAAAGAAGATCCGATTCAGATGAATATGAAGATAGAATTTTTAGTAATGAACCATATATGACAAATTTAAATAAATATATTAAATGGATTGATATATTAGTACCAATTATAGAAAAAGATGGTCCATTTTACTCAACCACTTGGATCAATTCTTTAAAACAATATATTGTCGAAATAAAAAAATTCAACACACCGTTACTTAAAAAGATTAGAATATTTGAATCAATAAAAGATTTTAACATTGGTAAAAAATGGGTATCAATTTATAATTATAATCCATCTTATGAACCAGATGAAGATTGGGGTGTGAGTGATAAATATTTTGGTCAATTAGATTTTCGTTTATTAAATAAAGTCATAACTATTTTATTAATGGGTGATAAAAATATAAATGATAAAGAATATTTAAGGAAAGAAATTCAAAAATATTATGACAAATTTATAAAATTGGGAGCTGAAAAATTAAAAAATGTGACAGAAGATGAAATAAAATCATTAATATGGAGTATTCAACAAAAAGATGAATGGGAAGATAGAGAATTCCTTCATGTCACAAATTCGGATGTACATGGACTTGGTAAATCAAGTAGTAAATCAGAAATAAATTATGAAATTTTGAAACTTCTTTCTGATGAAATGATTAAATATAAAGTAACAAATGTTAAAGATTTAATTGATATGAAAAGAGGTGTATCTAAAAAAACAAATACAAAATTAGTAAATTATTCTAAAATTTTTGGATTTGTTTACAAAAATTATGATAGATATGTTTTATTAGATTGTAATTCAAAACAAATATATTTTTTAAAATGGACACATTTAAAAGAAGATGTTAGAAATAAAATTTATGATTCAGCATATCAAAATGGAAATGGTTACGGAGTAACTATTAAAGATGTAATTAACACTATTTTTAATTTGTACAATGAAGATAAAGCAATAGAATTAATTAAATCAATTAATGACAATGAATATAAATTTGTAGATTTAAGAAATAAATTGATTTACAAAGAAATAACAGAAAAAGATTATATTGGTGATGATATTGGACATAGAAGTTGTTGGATGTATGTGGATAATGGTAATTGGGTTTTATTTATTCAAAATAATATATCAGAAGAAAAATTCAAACAAATTTATCCAAAGGTTAGAAAATTAGCAGAAGATAATGAAGTAAAAATAAGATTTATATGGTCTGTTACAGAAAAATTATTAGGTGAAGAAAAAACTCTGAAATTTTTTGATGAAAATAATTTAATACCATTAAAGGATGATAAGGGTGAATATAAAAAGTATCTTATAAATATTGGTGAACAAGTAAAGAAAAAAGAACCGGAATATGCTAACTAAATTCGAATTATTTGAATCCACTTTAAATGAATCATCCTTTTTTGATTTATCAATTGATGATATTTTAAATGATGAGTTTTTAAAAAAAATTAAAAAAGATGATTGGTATGATCGAGTGTTGGAATATTTCATTGAAGAAAACAAATTGGATGATAATAATAAATCTGAAATTGAAAATAGTGAAGAATTTAAAGAAAGGATTAAAAACGAATTAGAAAATAATTTTGATGATTTTTATAATAATATTACAGATTTAATAAATAATAACAAAATAAAAATATACAGAAAAATGACAGTTGATGATAACTGGTTAAATCATCTTAAAACACAAGGTAAAAGGTTAGGTATATATTGGAGTTGGGATATTGAAAGTACTGATACATATTGGGGGTTAGATAAAAAAAACGAAGTGACTATTGAATCTGAAATTAATGAAAAATATATAGATTGGGGTATTACCATTTATATGAATATACACCCATATTATTCAGAAGAAAAAGAAATTCGTTTATTTAAAAATACACAATTAAATATAAAATCAATAGAATTTAATGGTGAAAAAATAGATATATCAGATATAAAAAATAAAATATTTTACGCTTGATGATGTTAACTGAATTTAAATTATTTGAAGCTAAACAAGTTGGTATTTTGTATCATTTTACTAATTTAGTTAGTTTATATTCTATATTACAAGATGATGTTCTAATAACAAATAGAGAAGTTGAATCTTATGATAATCTTATGAATTCATATAATTTACAAGATAAATCAAACTGGATGTATATTTCTTTTACTAGAAACAAAAATTTTCATATAAATGCAACCACATTTATGGATCATCCGGTATCTTGTAGAATAACAATAGATGGAAATAAATTATCACATCATTATAAAATATATCCGGTTAATTATTTTGATTATATTAATGAAGAAGCTGAAGAATGTGTTGTTGTTAAAAACGAATTAAAGGAAATATCCAAATACATATTAAAAGTGGAAATTCCAACATTGAAAAATTTTAGATTGGAAGTAAAAAATGAAATGGGTGAGGATGAATATAAATATAAATTTGAAAGTTTGTGTGAATATTTAAACGAAGAAATTCCGGAATCATATAGATTTGGAAATATCAATTTTAATAAATTTACGGAAAATTTATATGAAAAAATTATCGATGGAATAGACTATGATAACACGTTATAAAATATTTGAAGCTAAACAAGTTGGTATTTTGTATCATTGGACTCATTTTAGTTCTTTAGAAGATATTTTAAAAGAAGATACTATGTGGTCAGGGACAGGATATATTTCATTTTCCAGAAATAAAAGATTAAATTATGCTGATAGACCAATTTTAATTATATTCGATGGTGATAAAATGAGTAATAAATTTAAGTTTGAATCTTATCTTTATAGTGGAAATTTGTTTTATAAACGTGAAGCTGAAGAAAGAATTTTAACGATTAGAAAAGATGATAAGATAAGTGGAATAAAAAAATATATAATTGACATTAAGGTTGCGAATTATGATAAATTGAAATGGGAGATGGGTGGGTTTCGTGTGGGTGAATATACACCACAAGAAATTATTGAATTGAATGAATATATATTTAAAAAATTTGAAAAACTAAATAAATTAATACCAAATATAAAAATAGAAATTGGAACATTGGATTGAAACCGGATTATGATTTTTTTTATAACCAAAAACATCGTAACTTTGTTTTTTCAAATTTATATATAACAATAAAAAATAACACTATGATAACTACCCTCCAAGAATTTATTATCAATGAAAATTTCAATTTTATTGGTTTAAATATAAAACCAGAAAATTACACTAGATTAGGGAAAGTTGAAGATGAATTTGAAATTCTTTCAGTGAAAATGGATTCTTATGAAGGATCTATATCAAGATATTCTTCTGTAACAATAACAAATTATGAAATGAAAATGCTTTTACAACATAAGGATGGTTGGAAATTATGGGGGAAATTTTCAAAAGATGTGACTAGTGAATTTAATCATTGGAAGATGGATTATTTCAAAAAAGAGTTCTTAAAAACAAATCCAATTTCACCAGATAATTCATATTCATTCGTTACTTTTTTAAAAAAGGAACTTGATAATATTTTACCAAAAGGTACAAAAGTTATTCTAGGTGCCACAATACAAAAATCCGATAAAGATCCATATTTTGGTATCTTTAAAAAATTAACAAATTTCAATGTAATAAAATGATAAAAACTTTAAAATTATTTGAACAAACACAAATCCAGAAATTTGAAATTCCTGAACAAATCAGGAAATATTATATAATTGATGGTGACATGTCCAATACAAAAAATTGGAAATCAACTAAATATTTTCAACCATTTGTTTTATATGATCAATACAAAGAAAGTGCATTGGGAATTAGATATGTTTTAATATCACTTGATTCTAATCATATAATACCAATAAACATGAACGATGAACACAGAATAGGTTATGAAGTTTTATATGATGTTTTTTATGATAAATATAAAGTACCAAGGGAAAAATATGTATCAATATGTACTTGGGGAAATCATTATGTATGGGATTTAAAAGGTGAATTTAAGGAACAATTTGAAGCAATAAAAAAGTATTTGGATTATGGTGGTGATCCGAACTTAAATATAAATATTCGTGGTTCAAATGTTGGTGAAGAAGATTATGAAATACCTGCATTGTCGTTTATTGAGCATAATGGTAATTTCGATGAATTTAAGAAAAAAACAGTAGATAATGGGAAAATATCACCTAAAGGACAGGAATTAATTAATTTCTTATCCAAATTAAGTGAATTGTGGACTAATTATATTTTAGCTGAAAGAGATGATTCTTTCATTAAAAAAGAATATATTGGTAAACAAATCATACCATTGGTTGATGAATTTAATACATTTATTTTTATGAATGATAGAAATTGTAAATTGTTAAAAGATATATATTCAAAATTCTCTAAAAAATTAAAGGAATATATAGAATCTGCTAATGTGGATAAAATAGGAGAAACATTATTTACTCACAATGGAATTAAAAATTACATACATATAAAATTAAAAGAACCCAGAAATAAAGAAGTTAAAGAACTATTTTGGAATGTTAAAAAGGCCAGAATGGAATTCGACAGATTATCTTCATAAATTACCAAAAAACAATATTTAAATATGAAACATTTAGAATCCTTGAATATGAGATTAAAGTTATTTGAGGAATTTACCAAAGGTAAAATTATTTACCATTTCACAGAAAGTTTAGATTCTTTGAGTGATATATTATCAGATGATGCTTTGAGGTCTGGTGTGAAAACTAATTATGGTCGAGGATATGAAAATATATCATTCACTTGGAATCCGAACTTATGGGATATAGAATACATGGGGGATCAAGATAATACATTACCAAAGTTCACATAAGTTCAGAATATGTAAAGGGTGATATGGAATGGTTAAAAAATAGATACCCTAATATTAAATTTCATTGGGTGAGAAGAAAGAAATTTAATACTGATTCTGATTGGTAAAAAGATAAACTAAAAGAATTAAAAGTTATATAAATAAAATGAAAGAAATATTGGGTGATTTATTTGAAAAACCAGAACAATTTGATGTTATTGTTCATGGTTGTAATTGTTTTTCCACAATGGGTGCCGGTGTTGCTAAAATTATTAAAGAAAAATATCCATTGGCTTTTATGGTAGATAGGAATTCAAAATTGTCACCAGAAGAAAAATTAGGGAAAATAACTTATACCACAAACACCAAACCAATTATAATAAATGCATATACACAGTTTCAATGGAAGGGGAAACATAATGTTGATTATAATGCCATAAGAAGTTGTATGAAAATGATTAAAAAACAATTTTCCGGAAAAAAATTTGGAATGCCAAAAATCGGAGCTGGATTGGCTGGTGGTGATTGGAATATTATTAAAAAGATAATAGATGAAGAATTAATGAATGAAGATATTACAATACTTATTAAATGATTTTTTTATTTCCAAATAATACGTTATATTTGTGTAAATTGAAATAAAATGGAAATAGTAAGTACTAAGAATTTATACAAAGGTTATTTCGAAGTTAACCGTCTTTACCTTAAAAACAAAGGTAACGAATATACTAGGGATTGGTTACAATCAAAAGACGCTGTAGCTGGTGTTGTATATGATCGTAAAAAACATCTTTATGTTTTCGTTAAACAATTTCGACCCGGACCACAAAAGGATGTCATTGAACTGGTTGCTGGATTGATCGATAGTGGGTTCACACCCAAAGAAACAATGATCAAGGAAGTTGAAGAAGAAATTGGTTATAAGGTTGATTCTATTGTAGAAATTTGTAACCCATTTTATACAACACCGGGAAAGACGAATGAAAAAATGCATTTGTTTTGTGTTATTGTTTCAGAACAAATATCCAAAGGTGGTGGTTTAGAAATTGAAAATGAAGATATTGAAATTATAAAAGTTAGTAAAAAACAAATAAAAAATCTTGGTATTGAAGATGGAAAAACATTGGTGGGTTTGTTAGTTACATTACCAAAAATCAATCTTTTACGAACTATAAACATGTGGGAAGTTATTAAAAGGAAAATAAAGAAAATTATATTTGAAGATAAAAAATAAAATCATGGATATAAATGAAAAGTCATGTTTGGTTTCCATATGTATGTGGTTACAAACAACCGAAGAATATAAAAAATACGAAATAACAGATGAAAGAAGTATTTTTTATCTTACTTCACCATTACAATATGCCAAATTAATTTATAGATTTACAAAATCTGATGATACAAAAAAACTAAAAGAAATTATAGAAAATTTAAAAGAATGACATTAGAAGAATTAAACAAATTAATTGATATTGAAATACAGTGGTTATATTATTACAGTAGTAAAGAATCAAAAGAAAAATTAAACGAAAATTCAAACATTTATGATGATTTAGTTTCGATTGGATACACAAAAAGAGTTGTAAAATTGGATTTAAGATGTGTTCCATGTATCATAACATCAGATGAAATTATTAAAACCGGAACTGATATATCTAAATTGAAAAAAGATTCGAATTTAAGAGGACACAATAGATTTTCACCAGTGGAGGTTTTTATTAAAATATTTCCAGATAAAAAAATGGAAATCCTAAATAGATTGAATGATTATAAAATTTGATTATGTCGGGTAAAAAGAAATCAACTAGTGGGTTTGATCCCAGATTTAAAAAATATAAATCCGGATTAAACATTATGGATGAAATAACTAAAATCCATATGGAAAATAAAATGATAATTTCTAAAATAAATTCAATCGTTGATGATTTTTTTATTAAAATAAAATCACTAAATAATAATACAACAAATTATCATTATTTCATGACTCTTTTACTTCATGATAAAATAAACATAATAAATAAAATGAAATTTAATGATTGGTTGAAAGAAAATTTATGTTCTTTCTTTACATCAGTATATAGAGATGGTTTGAGGAAATATCAGCCAAAAATTTTCAATAAAGGGAAAAATAAACTTTTAGATAACATCTAAAAGTTTTTTTCAACTCAAGTAAGTGGTAATTTCATATTTACCTGTTGTAAATTTATACCAACTAATATTTAAAACAGTTGTTTTAATTGGTTCATAAAATTTACAACCATTTTTTTCGGTTTCAGACGATTTCCATCCAACAGTAATAAAAATTTGTTCATTTTCACCACAAAGAATTCCACCCCATCTCGTATCATCTTCTTGAAGAGGAACCAATCCATATTTTTTAACTGCATCAAAAATATCATCCAATGGAATTGAATCGTATTTCTTCTTACTTATCTCATAAAGAATTTTATTGATTTGTTTCTTACACCATTTCAAATTAATGATTTTTTTCAATCTTTTGTTTCTTATATCATTAATCTGATATTCGGTTAATTCATCATCATCAATATCCATACTTTCGTTATATTGGGTGAAATTTTTAATATACATATAATAAGGAAATTATTTTCCCTTATATATTAAAATTAGATTACAAAATTACAACAAATAGTTGATGTAAAAAAATTTATATATACAAAAAAAACACATTTTCAATGAAAAAATTTAAATACCTTTTAGAATTTGCAGATTATACTAATAATGATAGATCAATAATAACGAAATCTATTGATGTATCACAGGTTGATAGAAAAGATATTAATGATCTAAAAAAGGACATACAATTTCAAAATATTCAAGGGAAAATGCAATCTCAAATACAAAAAGATATTCAAAAAAAAAATCCAGATAAAGAAATAAACACATCTGATGCTGAACAAATATCTGATTATCATTTAGCTGGTAATAGTATAGGAAATAAAAAAAAGGTTAAAATCAAAGAAATTGTAGATGATCCAAAATTATCCGACAATCAAAAAGCTAAAAAGATAATAGATAGGGGTAAAAAAGAAATTGCTGTTAATTATGGAAAAAAAGAAGATAATCCAACCGAAAGGGGGGAAATGTCAACAGATTAAAAACTTTTTAACTCTTTATTTCTATATTCAGTAAAAATAATCATATGTGTATGACAAGGAAAAATGTTCAATATAAATATCCAGATAGTAACCTTCTATTTTTAGAGGAAGTTGAATTTGATGAGGCGATATTAGGTGTAGACGATAATCGTTGGTATAAACCACAAGATAATGATAAACTAAAATCAACCGAAAGGGTTGTATATTCGGTTAAAAAAATATTAGAAATTCTAGAAAGATCAATGGAAGATGATCCAGAACCAGATGGTATGACCTCTTATGGAAAAGCTAGAGAATATTTCGATTTTAATATTGTAGATGCTTATGTTGGACCACAAACACCAGTTTTTGTTGAAGATGAAGATGATTTTTAATTATTCCGGAATAAGTTCAAGTAATTCAGTTAACACATTAACAGTTTGAACATATCTTTCACCACTTCTTTCATAACATTTAATTTCGGAATATAATTCATCTATTTTGTCTAAATAAAGTCCACAAAGATATATTTTACCAATATACCATTTTACTTTTTGTCCGATTTCAAATTCCATCTGGTTTCAATTAGAATACAAAGATATGAAGTTTCAGCGAAATAAAAAAATGGTTAAATAAAATTATCATAATATTCACCCCTGATTATAGAATTGACAACATATTCTGTTCTATCATTATATAAGTCGAATTTTATATTATGTTTTTTAGACAAATCAATTATTCTTCTTTCCCAATATTTTTCATTCTGTTTATCTAAAATAATAACAGATAATGATAATTCTTTATGTTTACCATCCGAAAAATCCTGTATATATGGATGTATTTTATATTCACTTTCAATTTGAAGTTTTTTTAAATCATCATATAAATTTCTTTGTGATATAATATCACTTGATGTATTACTATCTGAATTATGACAAACAAATTCGATTTCTTTGTATATTGATCTTTCCATGAAAGTATTTATATATTTACCTATTTCCTTATATATTTAATTTTTTTTAATCAAAAAATATTTTTATCTTTATAAACACTAAAAATAAAAACATGAAAAAATTATTATTGTCGTGGGTTGGTATTTTATTATGTATTGTGAGTTTCAGTCAATCTTTTATTGGTGAAAAGAAAAAAGAAATGTTTAAACAATTTAAAAAAGATGCTATTGAAATTGGTAAACCAGAAAAAATAAGTGATATTGGTTATTCGGTAAAAGTCATTTTTAAAGAAAGTACCAATTGGTATAGTTTTACCAGTGATGATATTTGTTTTTTTTATATCGTGACACAAAAATATGATCCTGAATTGTTTAATCTTTATGTTCAAAATTATAGTGATAAATATTTAAAAGTTTTTGAAAAAAATACAGAAATAATTTGGAAAGAATCAAAAGGTAATACTTTTGTATATAGATGGTTATTAGTTAATTTAAATACCAATGTACTATACATACTTTTTTTAACGAAAGAAAACTATGATAACAATAAATATAGATATTTACAACAGCTTTTGGGCTCATAATTCTTAAACTTTTAATCCATATTCTTTTATAATATATAAAAAAAATATGAAATATACATTATATACTTTAATCTATATTATAAAAGATTGGGATTTATCACTAGATGAATTTAAACCAATAGGTAAAATTCTTTGGTGGATTCCAAATTTATTAAATAATATTTTATTGGTATTATTTAGACTTTTATTTTTCCCTTTTATTTGGTTCTCAATTTATTTATTTGAAAAAAATAAATATCTATTTCTTCGTTTTCTTGTAATATATAAAACATCTTTTTCTAAAATAATGAATGATGTAACCAATCAATAGAAATATATAGAAAATAGAATATAAAACAATAAAGGTTAAGAATAAACAAATATACCATATGAAAAGAAATGTGGTTTTCATATTTCTTATATATTAAAAAACATCAATAATTAAATGGATTTAAATAAAGATTATTATAAAATATTAGGAATATCAGATAAAAATTGTACATCAGATACAATAAAATCAACATATCGCAATTTAGCAAAAACCCACCATCCAGACAAAAAAGAAAATAAGGATGATACAGTATTCAAATCGATAAATGAGGCATATGAAGTTTTAGGAACAGATGTTTCTAGAAAACAATATGATACACAAAGTAAATTTGGTAATAGTTTCAACCCCATGTCTGATCCGTTTTCTTTTCTTGGTGGTTTCGGTCCATTTGCACCGGGAGGTCCATTTGGTGGAATACAATTTCAACAACAATCTGGTACTTGGGGTGACTTTATAAGTAACATAAATGGTAATTTTTTTCATAGAGAAGAATTTCATGAAAATCTTGATCTTGGATACCTTTTGAATGTTTCTTTAAGGGATGTTTATAATAATGAACAACTTAAAATAAAATTTAATAGAAATATTAAATGTGATGAGTGTGATTGGACTGGTTTCGATTTACACGGTACATCTTTTGAATGTGAAACTTGTGATGGAAAAGGACATTATAAAGGTAGAACGTGTGAATATTGTAGAGGAACTGGAATTATTCATACCGGAACTTGTTCTAAATGTAATGGTAATAAAGTTATTAGAAAAGAAGAGGAGTTTTTTTTATCGAATTCTCATAGTATCAATGGTAGTTTTAATAAATATTTAAAAAGTTTTGGACATCAATCCAAACATTATAGGAATAAAATAGGGAATTTGACAATTGAAATAGTTTATAATCATGATAATAATTATCAAATCGTTAATAAAGATTTAATTTATAAAATTGATATACATTATCAACACGCAATTGATGGTTTTGATTTCGATTATGAACATTTAGATGGTAAGAAATATAAAATAAAAATACCAGAAAAAACCAAAGATGGTGATATGTTGAAAATTGATGATAAAGGTTTAATAATAGATGATTCTTTAAAAAGAGGAAATTTATTATTTAAAGTAAATATTATTATTGATTATTCTTTGTTAGAAATTACCCAATAATCTAGTTCCGGTTGCCAATGAAGAACCAACATCTTGTAAATCTGTTAATCCATCAACATAAATAATGTAATTTAGGTTATTATTTGGTGCGGGGATAATTTTAATATCACCTTTCCAATTATTTTCTTTCGCCTTTTGAAGTAATTTACTTCTAAGTTCATCAGTGTCTATTTTAGCAAATTCTTTCGGTTTTTCTTTCATTTTAATAATAGCCGAATTAATATCATTTTCTATTTTTGATATAGCTTTTTCTTTGTCACCAGCAGAATCATGTCCGGTAATGAATTTTTGAAAATTTTCAAATGTTTTTATGTGTTTCATATTTCTATATATTATTTCTTTTTTTTCATTTTTTGAATTCTTATCAACAATTTTTAAATGTTTCGGATCAAATATAAATAAATTCAATACCCTTGTTTCCATTACATACCCGCCATCAAAATTATTTTGTTTTAACCATTCGTAAAACCACACATGTTCGATATTTGAATAATCACCACCAACTATATAATTATATTCCCCTGATATATCAGTATCATTTAATTCTGGTATATCTTCCATATCATTTCTCAATTTTAATCCCAAATCATAATCATCCAATTCATTTTTCATTTTTCCTTTTGTTTCGTAAATATATAATTCTAAATCTGTTGGTAATTTTCTAAAATCAAATATTTTATCTGTCAATACTTCTACTGTGTAAACAATATTTGAATAATAATAATTTTTAGCAAAATTATAATCACTAGATAAAAATATTGGATTTTCATAATTGGAATCCAAAAATGTTCCTTTTTTAATTTTAAAACTATCAAATTCTTTACGACTTCCATGATACCATTTCATGTTTCTATATATTCTTTTTTAACATTAAAAATTAATATATAAAGAAAAATACTTGGAATAAAATGGATAAATTCTCAAAAATAGAAAAAGAAAAAGCACCAGAAAAGAAAGACCCATCTAAATATGCAAATGATGAATTTTCGGTATTAACATATAATGAAAATGATATAATTTCAAGTAAAGATACTATGGTTATCTTACCATACTTAAAAGACGATGGATTTATCTTAATGAATTATCAAAAAGCACCAGCTTTCAGTTATAGATATAAAGATAATTCAACTTATAAAAATGAACAGTTTTTTATATCATGTATCAAAGGAAAAATAAATGAAGATGATAATGATGTTCAAAATGTAAGACGAATAATATATGAATCAACTGGTTTAGTATTAAGTGTAAACGCGAGTATCGAAGTTGATAAAATCGTTTTTAAACACGAAACAAACTCCGGACAATATCATTTCTGTTTACTTAATCTATCATATAACGATTATAAACAAACAACATTGAAAAATCCAGATTTACAAAAAACTATTAAAGTGAGTTTGGGTGATTTGGATGAAATCAAATGTTATGATTTAGCAACTGAATATATGATACTTAAATTCAAATATGAAACAAATATATGATAACAAAATTCAAACAGTATTTATTACTTCTCGAAAAATTCGAGGATAATCAAATTAAGAAAATTAAAAAATTTGCAAATGTTCCTGAAATTTATAATTGGGCTATAAATTTTTCACCGAAATTTTCTGTTTGGTTTGCTAATATTGTAAAGGATTTGTTAATAGAAGAATATAAAAATTTGCCAGTAATGTCAGATAACACCAAACCAGAAGAAACTCTTCATAAATTTTTAAAAGGTGAAAATCCAAAACCAAATTCGTATTCTGCAATAAAAAATAGTGTAAGGATATACACACAAGGAAGAGAATATTTGAACAAATATAACACAATTTTAGATTGGTTTAGATCACCATTGAGAACTGAAAATGAAGATTTATATAAATTAAGTTTAGATGAAGCATATAAAAAGTCAGTAAAATGGCACGATAGTTTATCAGCATCTGGTGCAATAGCAAATGAAGATGGTGTTGTTTTTATGAATTTTGATGATGGTTATTATTGGATAGATTTAGAAACAAATAATTGTAGAGATGAAGGAAACGCAATGGGTCATTGTGGATCTACCAATGGTGATACTTTATTATCATTGAGAAAAAATCAAGAACCACACATCACCATAGCATATAATTATCAAGGATATATCTTACAGGCGAAAGGGAAAAATAACACAAAACCAGTTAATAAATTCCACAAATATATAATTGAATTATTATGTTATCCAAACGTTAATCCAAATGTGAAAATAATAAATAATCCAACAGCAATTGGAAATAATAATTATCATATTAAAGGTTTCAATTTCGAATACAATCCTGATGATGATTTTAATATGAATGATTTGGATAAAGATGAAATAAAATATATTTATAGTAAAAATCCAGAAATATTCAATAATAATTTTGGGTTGAAATATTTCTTATATAGAGAAAAATTAATTACAAAAGAAAAATTAATAGAAAATAATCCATATAAGGATTTAATATTTAAAGATGGTGAAATTTATTTTGTATTGGGATCTTGGAGTAATATAACATCTTATAAAAAGGATAGAGATAAAAAAGATGGTTGGCAAACAGATATTTTATCTGGTGATGATGATTGGTGGGGTAATTATGATAAACAAGAGTTTGATTATTCGTATTATTGGGGCTCTTTATCACAGGGTGCATATAAAGCTATTAAAGAAAAAGTAATAGGATTAACAATAAATATAGATGATGAAGATTTTGTATTCGATGAAAATAATACCATTATATCTGAAAAAGATATAAAAATAAAATTTGGTGAGGATGAAATATCATTGGGTGACATATTAGATGATGGATCTAATGATTATGAAATAGAAAGTGGTGAATTGGATGACATAAGAGATAGTTTAGGTTGGTCTATTACGTCTGTTCAGGAATCCGCTGATAGGGGTGAAGCATACACATCGATTGTTAAGGCAATCGAAAGTACAATAGGATACGCTTTAACTGATAATGAAAATCACGTTGTATGGGATAAAGAACATAATGGTATGTTAATTAAAGTGGATTTGGGTTTAATATCAGATTTAAGTCAATTACCAGAAAGTGATGGTGAAACTACTGTATTAGGTTTAATAAATGATGTATTGGAATATTATGAAGATGGTGATAAATTAATAGATGTTGATACACCTTACTATGGTTGGAATGGAACCATTGATAAATTAGATTTGTCAGACGAAATTGAAAATAGATTATAAACTACATTTTAAAATTAGAAATTTATTTTAAAACATTTACTTGTTTTTTCTGTATATTAGGAAAAATATCATTGTTATGCCAACTGATTATAAAAAGAAATTTTTAGAGGAAGAAAATAAAACTCTAAAAATTGAAATGGAATTAAATTCAATGAGAAAAGAAGTTGAATTATTAAGGAAAAATCAAAGTGTGATGAATAATTTCTCACCACAACAAAATCAACCACAACAAACACAACAGCCAATAAGTAAAACATTTGAAAGTGATGTTAAATACATCGTTGAATTATCACAAAGGATGGCTACATTACTTAAAGAATGTAGGAGACAAATGTTACCTATGGATCTTGGTAAAAAAATTGATGCCGTTCTAAGAGAAATCGATAGAATGTGAAAAAATAATTTTATTATGAAAAAAATTGAAAACGTTTATAGTGTGAGTAAAATCGAAAATGGTAATGACGATTTTGATATTGAAGTTGACATTGGATTGTTTGAAAATATTATATTTTCAAGTGATGCACTTATGAAAATAAAAACAAAATTTGAAGAATTATTAATAGATGAGTTTACCCCAGATTGTCTAAAAATGAATCCAGAAAATGATGGCTAAATTATTTTTCAGATACAGTTCAATGGGGGCTGGAAAAACATTAGATCTATTAAAAACTTGTTATAATTACGAAGAAAGAGGTAAACATGTTGTTATTTTTACATCTTTGAAAGATAATCGTTATGGTGTAAATATTGTTAAATCTAGAACTGGTTTAGAAAAAGAGGCAATTGGTGTAAATGATGAATTTGATATGTACAATCATATTGAAAAATCAATTGTTAGACCAGATTGTGTTTTGGTTGATGAAGTGCAGTTTTTTAAAAAACACCATATTCATCAGCTAACCGATATTACAGATAAACTAAATATTCCAGTTATTGCCTATGGAATCCGTTCTGATTTTAAACTTGAACCGTTTGAAGGATCTACTTATATGTTAATTCTGGCTGATCATGTGGAAGAACTTAGAACCTTATGTTATGAATGTGATAAAAAAGCAATACTTAATATTAGATTTGTAGATGGAAATATTGTAACTCATGGTAAACAAATTCAAATCGGTGGAAATGAAAGTTATAGATCTCTTTGTAGAAAATGTTATAAAAAAATGTTAGAAAATGAATAATGTGGATTTATTTAAAACAATGTTTACCAAAGATGAATTTAATTCACTTTTAAATACAAATGATGAAATTTTAAAAAATGAAAGTACTGAATCTTGGAAAAATAGTAAACAAATATATCTTCAAGATTCAGGTCACAAAATTCATAATTTAACAAATAAAGTTAATGATGGATTAAATTTTTGGATTGTATCTGCACATCATGATTGTATGGGTTGGAATTATAAATTTATTGGAAATGATTATGATGAATTAATTGAATATACGGAAGAAAATTTAATAAATTATGATAGATTTGAAAAATTAAATAAAATTTTAAATGGAAAATAAAAAAAGAATTTATATAGCATCACCATATACTTTTGGTGATACAGGAATGAATGTTAGAAATCAAATTTTAACTGGACACAAACTAATGAAATTGGGATTCTTCCCATATATTCCAGAATTATATCATTTTGTTCATATGATATGTCCTTTGACATATGATGAAGTAATGGATTTGGATTTAGCTTGGTTAGAATGTTGTGATTGTGTATTAAGATTACCGGGAAAAAGTAAAGGTGCGGATATTGAAGTTGAACACGCATTAAAAAATAATATTAAAGTTTTTTATTCAATTGATGAAATTGTAGATTTTTATTCCGAAAGTAAAAGATAATATATTATCAATCTATAATTTTCAATTTTTCTATTAATTTTAACATATTTTCTTTTTGATATAATTCATTTAAACTTGTGTGTTTAATTATATTTTTATTATTATATTTTTTTATATTTTCTAATAATTGTTTTAATGATATATCACACTTATCTTGTTTTTTTAAATTATCCATATACCAAATCATAAATAAATTACAAGGATGACTTATTATTTCTATTGGTAAATTATTAATAAATCCTTGTTTTATAGAAAATTTATGATCTATATGATATAATTTTACACCTCTTTCTAATTTTAATATTTAACTTTCAATTTATTTTTTCTATTTTTTTTAAATTCATCAGTTAAAATATAATAATCTACACCATATTTTTCATTAGTATTTTTAACAACCTTTTTAAGTTTTTCTTTTTTGAATTCTTCAATACTACCATATTTTTCAATACACGTTTTTATTCTTTTTGAAATAAATTCGTTATTTGAATTGCTTTTTTTCCAAGTTTCTAACCATTTAATTTTATATTCAGTAGAGTTTTTAACACACTTATCACTACAATATGAATTATATCCGTTTTTAACTCTAATAAAAGTTAATGAATTACCACAGGTGGGACAATTTGGTATCATTATATCTTCATTAATATAATGATATACTTTTCTTTTAAATTCTATATTTTTCAAATTTTCATAATTATTACACCAATTTATAATTTCTATATATAATTGATTATTATTTTTTTCAAGCCATTTAGATTTCGATTTTTTACCATCTATATTATTCGTTGTGAAATAATTAAAAAGTTCTATTTTCATAATTTTTATTTTTGTTTTTATATTAGTATATATTAAAATTATGTTCTATAAAATGATAAAAACCCAAAATATTTAAAACATTATATTAAAAAATAAATAGATATATTAGAATTTAAAAATAAATAATTATGAAAAAAATAAAATTTGGTGATACAATTGTATTTGATGAAGTTTTTTCGGATGTAATATATATTACACCCAAAAATGCAGAATTATATAATGTTAAATTATATGAAGGTAAATTTACCCTAGTAAAATCTAAACAAATAGATGGGTTATGGCATGAAAAGGTGAAATATCCCGCTGGATATAGGAAATTAATATTTGGTGAATTAAATGGAAGTGGAATAGTTATAGGACAAACTATGAAAAAAGAAGGTATTTATTGGCCGGGACATGGTTCGTCTGCACCAGATTGGGATGACGCTGAACCACCAATGTTTGACACCAAAAAAACTTATACTTTTTGGGTGGTTGCAACAAATATGAATCACACTGTATTAGTACCAAAAGAAAACACAAATAAATGAAAAAATCTTTTGTTCAATATATAATTGATACATATAATTCTAAAAGAAATACCCAGAAACCAAAAGAAGTTCCTGATTTCTTGAAGGACATATTGATTCATATTGATTATAGATTACGTTCCAATGATATTAATTTTGAAATACCTTTTGTTTATAGGGATAAGAAAGATTTCGATCATCTAAAAGTCATTGTTCCGAATTACATTACACCACAACAATTATGTGAAATTATTCAATCAGATGAATATAAGTCAACAAAAGAATTTGTTGATGTGATGTATAAGGATTTCAGGATCGTATTCATACTGACACAGGAAACAGACATACCTATTACATTTTGGTATTATAGTTGGGATATTTTACCTATACTGATGAATGTATTATTTGAAAGATTTGGATTACGTTTTGAAAGTAATGGATTGAAATATAAGGATAGGGGTAATTTTTTATTATCAACTAAAATTGATGAAATTGTAGAATTTCTAGGATTGAATTTCAGACAATTTCAAAAAGGTTTTTTTACATTTGAAAATGAAGTGGATTTTTTAATGAACAGCCCCAGTTTTAATGCTAATATGTTTTTTGATTATAAATTAAATCCAAAAGATTATTTCTACAAAGAAAATTCAGAATTATTTAAAAAATCTTTAGAAATATTTGAACCATTTAAGGACGCTCCCGGTAACTTTAAATTCTCAGAAAACAAAGATGAATACTTGAGATTTATAGTTGAATATTTCCACGATTCCGGTATTATGGAAAAATTATTTGGTAAGAAAAATAAATATATAAAAGAAAAGTAATCTCCATATAAATGTCTCTATCGATGATTGAACAAATGAATATTTATTTATCTAAAAACAGTGAAAAATACAATTTAAAAACACTAGAATATAGTAAGTGGATGATTAATACAATGGTGGAAACAGGTGGTTCTATTCGTGATTTTTTCGAAGATAAAGATATTCCAATAACAAGATTTCTAGATGAATTATTACCATTATCAGATTACAAATTAAGAAGAACTGGTAATGAAAGAATTACTGTTGAAGATTTCGAAGAAATTATAAATTATCTATCAATTGAACACGATGTTAATACTTTAATTGAAGATGAACATATTGATTATTATATAATGGATGATAACAACGAAGAAATTTACATTCCAGATCAATTTGCTGTAGATTTTTTCAAAGAATATTATGATGTGGAATTGGAACCTTATGTTCCTTTTGATTTTAATATTTTTTATGAAGAAAAGAAGGATAATAATGAATTAACAAATCTAGATAATATTTGTTGGAATTGAGATTATCTATATAGTGTAATTTCTTCAACACTATATTCACAATTTTCACAAGTGTTCATATTTTTAACAAAACCAATCGCGATATTTCGATCAATATATGATTGAATATTCGTTGAAATATGATTATATAAACCATCAGAACAAAGGTAATGTTCATTTTTAACAACTAAATAAATTTTTTCCATATTATCAAGTTTGAATTATTTTTCCAACCCACTTCTTTATTTCTTTATCTTTATCCAAATTTTGGACTTGTTTTAATCGATAAAAGAAATATTCTTTCTTAATTATTCTTATTATTTTTTTCATTTTTCATAAACATATAAAGTAAATCCGCCTTTCTTATTTCCATTTGGATATAATATGAAAATTATATCACCATTATCGTTTTTATCCACCCACGTTAACACTTTACCTGTTGGGTGTAGATATTTGTTAAAAAAATCAATGTACCCGTAGTAGTTATTATATGAAGTATAATCCCATACATAACTTATACATTTTGTGGTTTTGGAATTATAGGTAGTTGATAATCTTTCACCATTTTGAAAATCAAACAAATATGAATAGTATTCATCTGATAATTTCCATTGACTATTTGAATCAACTATCACCCACAATCTTTCCGAAACGTAAAATTTGGTATAATTCAAATCTTTCATTATTTCACGTTTTGTCAAATCAATATAATTAAAAGTTATGACAGAATTCTGTGAGAATAATAAAGGTATAAATAAAAATGGTATTAAAAAAATTAATCTTTTCATTTGTCCCAATCATATGTTGTTTTAGTTACTACTTTAGGTTTTACTTCTCTCCATTTTGAATCGTAATGATACCCTTGACTCCAACCGATCCCCCAATTAAACTGAAAATATTTCTTGTCTGATTGTCGTTGAACAATTACACCATATCATTCACCATCACCATCTACTCGGAATTTGTCAATATATTTATATTTGTTACCTTGAATTTTCCAAGTATAATTTTCATTGGTGTAATCTTCAATTTCTTCTTCGGTTATATTTAAAAATTCTCTATTCATATTTATTTTATTTATTTTTATTAGGTGAACGTTCCTTTTTAATTTCCGATTCATTATCAGTTTTTCTTTTTGATATTTCATTTCTTGCCCTAATATAAAGATCTTCATTTATCTTAGTATTCAAAATCATTTCATCTTCATCTTTAAATGGATATAAACCAACATCTTGCATTAACATTGTAATAACTCTTTCATTTGGGGTTTCCCAATTCCAATCACCATAAAACATATTCTTAGCAAATAATTTTACAATTGTTTTTAATTTTTCTTCTCTGGTCATTTCATTCAAGTATTGTTGTACTGATATTAAGTGTATAACATATTTTTTTCTTATCTTCTAATGAAATATCTGATTCTAAAAAAACAGATCTTTTATTTGTTATTAACCAATCTGCTAGATTTTTGAAAGCTTCAATATCTGATATTTCTTGTGATTCATCTGACACTTCTATATTTTTATGATTCAACTTTCTTTTCCATATTATATTAATATCACTAGATGATGTCCAAACTCTTTGAACCATTTCCCAACCTTCTCTTCCTTTTTCATTCCATTTTTCGAATCCAAAAGTAGTATGTTCATATTCATATTCAAATTGTTCAAATGAAATTTCTAATTTTTTTTCAGTTTTTTCATTTTTCATATCTTGATGATAATCCAATCCACCGAATACATTAGATATTTCTGCTAGATTTTTGAAAGCTTCAATATCTGATATTTCTTGTGATTCATCTGACACTTCTATATTTTTATGATTCAACTTTCTTTTCCATATTATATTAATATCACTAGATGATGTCCAAACTCTTTGAACCATTTCCCAACCTTCTCTTCCTTTTTCATTCCATTTTTCGAATCCAAAAGTAGTATGTTCATATTCATATTCAAATTGTTCAAATGAAATTTCTAATTTTTTTTCAGTTTTTTCATTTTTCATATCTAACATCATCGATTGTTGAATTTGTAATATTTATATTATCTTCCATAGTTATTAAATTTAGTTTCTTTTTATAGTAGAAATATTTAAAATAGTTTGTTATGTTTTTCGGTTCTCGTCTTATTAAATGCTAATTTCATTAAAATGAATTTTTCAATATCTAAATCTATTTTTTCACATAAATCACACAATTTGATAAATGCTGTTGCCATTTCATCTTCAAATGTATCTTTAACATGAGTTATGTAAGAACCTTTAAAAAATATTTGGGGATCTGTTTGTTCTTCGGAAATGATTTTAGATAATTCTATTATTTTATCTAGATTTTCTTTTCCACCCTTATAATTTTTTCCTATTCGTAAAGAACTCAATGAATCACTAATTTCTTTTTGTATAATCGATAATTTCTGACTAATAAAAGCATATTTAACTTGTTCTATCTGATGTTTCGTGAAAAGTTCAGGATTATTTTTCATTATATTTTTAATAGTATCATAATCAGACCAAAATCCACTGTCTTTATAAGATTGATGTGATTGTTGTAAAAGTTCTTTTAACTCCATAATTTTTTTTATTGTTTTTATATAATAATAGAATTTAAGTTTTATATTTTTTTATTTCAAACTTTTCATTATCTTTGTATTCGAATTCCAAAAATAAAAAAATGAAATTAAGATTAATACATTATTTACTCAAAGATAAAGAAGGTTATCATAAAGATGATGATCTAAAACAACGTTGGGATACATATGTATATATCCTTAATGTTTTGAGATTACAATCATTTCCAATAATAAAAGATAAATTTCTTTATTTTCTAGAATACAAAAAAATAACAACATTAAAAAGAATTACAATTGGATTATTTTTAATTGGTTCAATTTATTTGGGTGGAAAATTGGGGGTTAATATGGTAACTGATTATTTAAATACAAAATTTGGGTGGTTTAAAAGTCCACAAAAACAAAATATTTTACCACAATCAGTTTATGTTCCGGATACTATTACGATGAAAGATTATATAAAAACATTTTCTCAAAAAACCGGATTAAATCAAACTGAAATAATTCAAAATTTTGAGTTTATTACGGTTTATACAGTTGATAGTACAAAAACATTAAAGAAGTTTTTGGAAAGATTGGGACAAATAGAATCTGGAAATAATTATAAATCCAGAAGAATTGGTTCCCAATATTTAGGTAGATGGCAAATGGGTGATGGTGCTCGAAGAACAGTTGGTTTTGGTAGTATTAGTTATGAAAAGTTTTTAAATACACCAGAAATTCAAGACGCTGCTGTTGTATTATATCTTAAACATAATTATGAATTTATGAAACCACATTTGAAAAAATATGATAATAAAATTATAAGAGGTTATCACCTTACCATAAGTGGATTGTTAGCGATGGCTCATAACGCTGGTTCAGATGCTGTAGTTAGATTCTTAAATAGTAATTGTAAAAATGTTCCATCAGATGCAAATGGCACATCAGATAGATTTTTAATACTTGGTAATTATGATGTTTCATCAATGGAAAAATAGCATGAAAAAATTTAGAAACTGGTTAAGAAGTAATACCGCTGAAAATATAACCATTGTGTTATTGATAATTTTAATAATAGGAATGATATGTTTATTTTTTTAGGAACATATAATTATTATATATTATAGTATATATCATAATGCTTTACGATTATAATTAAAATATTAAAAATCAAATATATGAGATTTAACGAAGAACAAAAAAGAAAACTGGTTAAAATGATAAATGAAAGAATTTTATCACACATTGATAAAATTACATTTTTTCATAAAACAATTGAACATTTTCATCATAAATATATATTGAAGTTTGATGATGATGAATGTGGTATAAATATTTATATCTATGATCATTTCAGACACAAGGATATTGAAATTGATGTTCATAATAAATCAGTAAATAACACATTGATTTTTGACTCACATCAATATTTCAGGAACCCAAAGGATATAAGAAATTTAATTAATTCTATTATTGAATTATATCCAAAGATGGAAGAAAAAGAAGAAAACAACATAAATGAAATTTTAAAATGAATTATTGTACATCATGTGGTAGTGAAATTCCGGACGGACAAGGAACATGTTGTTCAATGTGTTATGGTGATGTCGAATATGGTAGGGATGGTTATTATCAACAATGGGTAGAAGATCAAGAAAGATGGAACGAAGAACATCAAAATGAAGAGTGATAAAGACAAATTGATATTAAAGAATAAAAAAGCTTATTTCAACTACGAAATACTTAGTTCCGAGCTTGCGGGTATATGTCTTTTGGGTTCAGAAGTAAAGTCTATCAAGGGTGGGAAAGTAAATTTTACGGATTCCTATTGTCTTTTTATAGGTAATGAATTGTGGATAAGAAATCTTCATATTTCTGAATATGAAGGTGGGTTTCAAAATCACGATCCGAAAAGGGATAAGAAACTTTTAATGACTAAAAAACAACTATCTAAATTTCAAAAGGAATTTGAAATTAAGGGGGTAACGATAGTTCCACTTGCTATCCAGTATAATGAAAAAGGTAAGATCAAAATAAATGTTGGTTTGGCAAGGGGGAAGAAACAATATGATAAACGCGAAACTATTAAAAAAAGGGATTCTGATAGGGATATTAAAAAAAATTATTGATATGGAAGAAGATAAAAAAGTTAAAAAAGTAGATAAAAAAGTATGGGTATGTAATGAGTGTAATTTTCCAAATTTTACACAATCTGTATCCGAAAAAGAAATTGAAATGGAAATACTTAGTTGTATAAATTGTGGGTGTTTTGAATTTCATTTAGAAAACAAATAGGAAATTATGGAAACATACGAATACGAAAAATTACCAGTTAAATTCACAGATGAATACTTAAAAGATATCGATTCATCATCATATATAGGTGTAGATTATGATGATGAAATGGATTACGATAAAGATTCTGATAAAAAGTATATTGAACATTTTTTTCAATTAAATAATTGGTTAAAATTTGCTTTTAGGTATTATACCAAAACAAAAACTATATCCAATATTTATATCATGGATGATGAAGCTGAAAATGGTTGGGAAAAATTTTATGAATTTAAAATTTTAAATAAACTGATAAGTGAATTTAATGTTGAAAAAAACACATTTAATTGGGATTTTGATTTCAAAAAATACGAAATATAATAAAATATTGGAAAAATCACAATAAAATAAAAACAATAAAAATAAAATTATGATAAATACAAATATAAATACAAATTACAAACTATATTTAAACAAACTACCATTTAGTGTGGATGAACCATTAGATTTTCAAGTTGATGGTAAAAAAATATCTGGTTGGTTTGAATCAATTAGTGATAATATAATTACTCTTAGAGTTTTTAAGGATGAATATTCAAATTTGGAAATGAATGATTTCATGAAAATTCATATTGATTATTTGTTCAATGAATTCGAAGAAAGGTTAAAAAGTGGTTATCAAGAATATTTGAAATTACCAAAAGCGACAGTTTCAAATGTTCATGAATCTGAATTATATCAAAATGGTTGGTGTGTAAAAACTGGACTTGGTGTAGTAGATCCAGACCCACATAAATATTATACATTTTTAGAATTTGTATTCCATTGTGGAAAAAATGAAAAATTATTTAATAGATTTATAAAATGAAAAATAAAATTGGTAATGGACATTGTTTTTTAGATTTTATTTCCTACACTCTTGATTTAATTGGTCAATATGGAATCGATATTACCTACGATGAAGTTATTAGAAGATATTCGGAACCACATCGACATTTTCATACTGTTGAACATTTAAATGATGTTTTGAAACAATTGGTTTTAAAAAGATCACAACTTTTATCAGATAATAAAAGATCACAACGTTCATCAGATAATTATGTATCTATGTTAATTGCTGCTATTTTCCATGATATTGTTTACGATCCACAAAGAAGAGACAACGAAGAAAAAAGTATTGAATTTTTAGATTTTTCAACATCAATATTAGATGAATCAGAATATTATGAAATAAAGGAAAATGCTAAAAAGATTATTTTAGCAACAAAAACACATGATAAAATTCACGAATTAATTTATAGTTTTAACAAAATTGATTGTTCTATATTGGATAGAAGTTTACCAGAATTATTGAAATGGGAAGAACAGATTCATAAAGAATATGAATTCACTGGTAGTGAATATAAAGAAAGACGATTAAAATTTTTAAAATTGAGTATTCCAGAACACATGGGAAATGTTAATAATCTTAATAAGTTAATTGAATATGTCGAAAAAAGTTATTTATCGTAAACAGGAACATATTTCTTTTCACCATTAACATCAACTTCAACCAATCCAGAAAATTTCCAATCTTCTTTGATTGGGTTTTCGATAACTTTTTCATTTATGAATTCTGAAAATTTAGGAAAAATTGAAGATTCTGGTAATTTACCTTTATTCTCCCACCCCTCATCCCAAATAAATTTCCATTTTTTTGGTGTATTTTTCTTTGATCCATATTTGTTTCTTCTACCAAATATTAACCCCCTTTGACTTTGACTTTTTGATGGCATAATAAAAAGTTTTTCTTTCTATATATTAATTTTTTTATTTCAAATATAATTTGTAATTTTGTAGTTCAAAATAAAACTATGGGAATCATCGAAAATACTTTAATAGAATTGGGATATATCGATACATTAAAGAAAATGATGAATCTTAAAAATGAAACAATTTTAGAATTAAATAAAAAAAGAGTTCAGGATCAAAATGAACGTCTTATGAAAGGGATAAACTTTGAATTGTGTGTTATATATAACACATATCCCGGTGATAACAAACCAAAAAAAGTTGATTGGATACCATTGGAAGGTTTTGAAAACGCTAATCTTATTTTTTCTAAATATAGAAGGTTAGCTTTTAAATTGAATCTCTATTCAATAACATTAACACTTGATGATAAAAAAATAAAAAAAGTCACTTTCAAAAAATAAATATGGAAGATAAATTTTTCTTTTCTGATTTTTGTAGTTATGTTTGTTTAAAATTGGTTGATTACAGTAGAAATAAAATGTATAGGTCGGAAGGTTCACCATCTATTCGTGGTTGGAATGTCTATCCGAAATTACACGGTAAAGAAGTTGAAAACCTTATTAAAAGTTTAAATATCAATCCAGACCCAAATAAAAATTTTCCAGAAAATTATAAAATATTTAGAGTTAAAATAATTAAAGAATTCAATAGAATAGTTAATGAAAAGTTGGATGATGGAAGGATCACCCAAAATTATATGGTAAAAAAATGAAACCACAACAAATAAGAAAATATTACGAAAGTCGTTTAGAAATTCCGTTACATAAATTAGAATATCTATTAAATATAGATAATAGTTTATTAACTGGTGCTTTTGGTGGTATAAAACATTATGGTGTTGAACTCACAGATGAAGTATTTGATATATTTTTTGAAGTTGTATCAGCAAAATTATCAGGTTCATATGATATTGAGTATGAATTTTCAGATATTGAGTATGAAAATATAATGGGATTAAAAAATTATTGTTCTAAATAACAAATTATGAAAAATCTAAGAATTTCCTTTAATAGTTTTGAGAAATCAATGAAATCTTTCGTTGAAAAACGTATCATCGGTTCAGAAAAATATAATTATAAAAGTGAACATGAATTTCCTTTGTCTTTGAAGAAAACAAAAGTTGGTGACAATTTGGTTCATTTCGATCAATTGTTTGAAAGACCTGATATTTTGGAAGTATCAAAAAGATTGATTAACTCATATAAACTGGGACCATTTTCAAACAAAAGTGGATACACAATTCAACCGAAAGAAATGCACATTTTTAATGGAAAATTTAAATCATTGGAAAATCCAGTTCGTAATTATCTTATGTCTTGGAATTTTGATGGTGATTTTTTGTATTTCAAGTTTTTCATCCGGTTCAAAAATGGTCACAAAAATAAGAAATTTAAACAAATGAAAATTAAAATCAAGTAAAGTGGAAAAGATATTAAAAACACAAGAAGAATTAGATTCCGTAATAAAAAGTGAACCAATGACGGGAAATATTTATTACGATAAAAATATGAAATATAAACCTATTAATTGGAATAAAGAATTCATCAAAATAACCAATTCAAACAATACAACAATAATCGAACGAATCAAAATCAAGTAAAATGGATAATCGACTTTTTAATATAAACGGTAAAACCAAAGATCAGTTAACATTAGCTGTTAAATGTTTGTTGTTAGATGAATATGGTAAAAACATAATAGTAAAGGGGTGGTATTTCAGTAAACAGAAGGGATTAGTATTAACTTGGTATTTAGACGAAAACGAAAAAGAAAAAGTTACACCATTTACTGATAGAATGGGAAAACCTTGTGCAATCAATGAAGATGAACTTGTTGATTTACTTTGGAAATGGCTCGATTCAGAGGAAGCGAAAATTGTTGAATTTGAACATTGGGAAAGTAATGTTGATCACGATGGTGATAATGATAAGGGATGGAGATTGTATACCGAAGATTGGGGATGTATTAAATATGCAGAATACGCAATTGATCATTATTCGATTGGTGCTTTTAAACCAGTTTGGTTGTGGTACGGTAAATAAATACGGTAATAAATAATTATTAATATGAAAACAAAAGAAGTAGATTATCCATCACCACATAAAGAAGTTTACATAGGACTTCTTATGAAATATGCCGGTCATTATTGGTCGGGGTGGGAAGAAGGTGAATCCAAAGTGAAAAGAATATTTGTGGAATATATGTTTGATAAGGGGAAAAGATATAGTGGTGATACATTAGCACCAGTATACGCGAAATTAGAAAATGGTAAACTTATTCTTTTGGGATATGATAGTATCATCAAAGGGTTTTATGATGATCGTCAAGAATGGAAAATGGAAAAGAATATTCAAGTTGTAAAAATAAATAAGTCCATCCTTAATTACTTTAAAATGGTAATGGATTTTGATAATGAATGTCAAAAATATAGGGATGTAACAGAACAGGAATTTAAAGACGAATTAACCAAAGCATTGAATTGTGATAGTTTCACAAAAGAAATTGTTTGGGTAGAATAATTTAATCTAATCTATTATGTATAGAAAATCATTCATAATCAAAAAAGAAAATCTGTTTAAATGGATTGAAAATGAACAGGTTTCAAAAGTTGAAATAGCTAATTGTTATAACAAATCGTTAAGGGATAAATCACTTTGTAAAATTTATGTTTATTTCAAAATAAATTATAACGATTTTTATACAATAATCGGTTCTTGTAAAACTAATATTGATAAAGTTAATTCATACGATGGTCAATTTTTAAAAGGTATTCAAAGTCTTAAAGGTGAAGGATTTATATCAGAAAAATTGTTGAAGAAATTAATTAATATTGAAAAAAGAAATGATATCAATTTATCTATTTCGGATGAAATCAAAAATATGAATAAAATAAGGGTAAAAGAATGATAAAATTATTAACTTTAAATAAAGGACAAAAATTACTATTTACCGATAAACTCTATCATCACAGTAAAAAGGATGTTATTTTTACTTTTACTGATGGTGTTAATGTTATTACCGGAAGAAACGGTTCTGGAAAAAGTGTTTTATTGAAAATTATCAAAACTCATTGTGCAATAGGTGAAGATAGTTCATATCCAAGAATGTTTGAACCATTTACATTACATGGATGGTTTGATGATAATTGGAAAACAATACCAGATGTGATTTCAGATAATCTAAAAAAATTAGAATTTCCAAAATCAAAATTAGATTGGGATGGTTCGATGGTTCATTATTTAACTCCAGAATTTTTCAATCCGCATGATATTTGGACAAGAATTGATAGTCCTTTTCCACAAGGTAAAGAATTATTTTCTGGAATTGAAGCTATTGATTCCCTTTACAATAATAATAAAATATCAAAGGGTGAAAATTGTATTCATCTTTTAAATAAGTTATACAATCTTCATACCGAATATGATCAAGATTTAAAGAATGTTAATGATATGTGGTTAAAGGCTAATAATATATTTCAATCATGGATTAAAATTTTTCCAAAAGACGGAAAACCAACTCTATTGATTGATGAATTGGATAACCATTTGGATTTGGATAATCAGAAATTATATTGGGATTATATTAATAATTTAACTAAATTATGGCAAGTAATTGTAGTTAGTCATTCAATATTTTCATTCAAACAAAAAAATGTTAATCATATACCATTAGATAAAGAATATTTTGAAAATGTTAATAAATTATAAATTATGGAAAAATATAGCTTTTTAGATGACGATTTGTACAAATTTTCAATGCTTAATTTGGTTATCCAACTTTTCCCAAATGTAAGGGTTAAGTATAAATTTGTTAACCGGGGGAAAACGGTTTGGCCTGATGGAATGGCTGATAAATTGAAAGAAAGAATTGTAAAACTTTCAAGAGAAGCAATTCCCACACCAGATGAAATTGAGTATTTGAGTAATATTAGATATTTTAATCCATTTTTTATTTGGTATATTTCAAATTATCGATTTGATCCATCCGAAGTGAAGATTAGTCAAAATATCGATGAATTGGAGATTGAAGGATTTTGGAGAACCACTATATTGTGGGAATGTCGTATTTTATCTATGATTTCAGAATTGTATTATGAAATGATGGGTATTACTTTACCGAAAAGAAATGTTCTCACTAAAATAAATATGGTCAAGGGGTGGGAACTCCATCAAAATGATATTAAGTTCGTTGATTTTGGAACCAGAAGAAGATTTTCATTTGATAATCAAGATTATGTTATAAATGATCTTTTGAAATCTGCTGGTAGTAACATGGTGGGAACAAGTAATGTGTATTTCGCGAAGAAATATGGTATTAAACCGATTGGCACGATGGCGCACGAAATGGGGATGGTACACAATGTATTATATGGATTTAGTGATTCTACCAAAAAAACATTAAATTCATGGATTGGTATATATCACGGAGATTTAGGAATTTGTCTCCCAGACTTAATGGGAACTGATGTATTTCTAAAAGACTTTAATACTTATTACGCAAAACTTTTTGATGGATGTAGATTGGATAGTGGATCTCCAATTGATATTGGTTATAAGATATTAAACCATTATAAGAAGTTAAATCTGGACGATTTTATCATCAAATCAAAAACACTTGTTTTCTCCGATAATATTAATTCTATTAAAAAAATATTAGATATCGAAAATGAATTCAGGGGGAAGATTAGGACATCTTACGGTATTGGAACGTGGTTGTCAAATGATGTACCGGGGGTTAAACCGTTAAATATGGTTATCAAAATATCTGATGTTTTGGTTGATGATAAATGGATTCCAGCAATAAAATTATCGGATGATGAAGGTAAATATACCGGAAATAAAGAAATGATTGAACTAGCCAAAAAGGTTTTAAGTTTTAAATAAATCAATCAATTTATCATTTATATCATCATCGAATTTTATTCTAATTAATTTGATATTATTGTTTTTACAATATTCATTTTTAATCTGATCTCTAATTTTATTTTTTTCAAAAGATTTTTCACCACCAAAAAATTTCATGGATTTAAAATGTTGTTCACCATCAAATTCAATACATGTATTATATTCCGGTAAATAAAAATCAAAAGGTAATTTTTGTTTATATTTACAATCATTAAATTTATATTCTCTAATAAATTCTATTTTGTGTCTTTCAAGAATTCTTGATATTTTCATTTCACCCCTACTTTTCAAACAAATAGGACAACCATTTCCATGTTTATGATTATCTGATAATTGAAGAAATATACCATGTTTCGGACATATTATTTTTATTTTAGTTTTACTATTTATATATTCAGTAAGTGAATAATCATATTCACATCCGTGTACTTTTTTAAATTCATCAATTATATCTTTTGTGGTTTTATTTTTCCCACTACATTTTGGACAACCAGAACCACCATAATGACTAACAGGTGTTTGTTCAAATTCACCATGAATTTGACATATTATTTTTACTTTTGTATTATTATTTTTATAAAATACCTTACTATAATTATATTTATCACCATGAACATTTTTAGATTTTTCAATAAATATTTCTTTTGTAAAAAGTATCTTTCCTACACATTTAGGACAATTACCCCCTTTATAATGATTATATAAATTTTGTTCAAATATTCCGTGAATATGACATATAATTTTTATTTTATTGTGAGTATTTTTATATTTAACCAATGAATAATCATACTTATCACCGTGAATCTTTTTAGCTTTTTCAACAAATTTTTCTGGTGATAATTTAATATTACCAGAGCATTTTGGACAATCAGATTTTCTCAAATGACTATTTGGTGATTGATTAAATTCACCATGTTTCGGACATATAATTTTTACTTTATTGTGATTGGTTTTATATTTAACTAATGAATAATCATATTTATCACCGTGTACTTTTTTAGATTTTTCAATAAATTCTTCCGTTGTTAATTTTTTAGATTCACCACAATATGGACAACCGTGATTTTGTAAATGACTGTGTGGATTTTGTTTAAATACACCATGTTTAGGACATATAATTTCTACCTTTATTCTACAATTAATATATTCTACTAAAGAATAATCATACTTATCACCGTGAATCTTTTTAGCCTTTTCGATAAATTCATCTGTTGTTAATTTTTTACTCATACTATGTAAAATTTTTTTTCATCTATAACTTCATTCTTGATTAAATCAGTATATATTAAGTGTTCAATATATTTGGATTTATTTTGAAATTTTTCTTCCAGATATGTTTTAATTTTTTCATCCAATGTAATCGAAATTTTAACTCTTGTTTTTATCTTTTTCATATTAATAGTTTTTTAATAGTATATATAAAAATAAAAAGGTCATATTTTTCAATTTTGATTTTTTTATTCAATAAAATATCTTATATTTGTAACTTAAAAGAAAATTATATCATGGGAAGACCAAAATTAAAAGATAAGAAAGTATCCATATCAGTTACTATTAATGAAGAACTCAATGAAAAATTGGATGAATTTTTAAAAATTAAAAAATTGAGTAAGTCTGAATATATTGAATATTTGATCAAAAAAGATAAATTGATATGAACATAACAAGACAAACACCATTCGGATACGCTAGAACAATGGATATTCCACTTACAAAGGATCAATTCAATGATTTTTTGTATACTGATAAACATGTTCAAAATATTTGTCCTGAATTACCACCTTGTGAAAGGGAATTTCTTATCAATGGAACAATACCTCAAGATTGGGAAGATTTTTTCGGTGGGTGTACAACTCATTGTGAACCTTGTAAATATAACATTAAACAAATAGATGAATAAAGAAAAATTGATTAAATTGATTTCAGGTCAATCAAGTTGGTTGGAAATTATGGAACTGGAAGAAAAAATCCTAGACATAATTAAAGATGAATTTGATGATATTGTTAGTAGTAAATTAGTAAAAGAAATCAGACACATTTTTTCTTTACCACATGTTAAGGAAGAATTGAAAAGATATGCTAACGGGTTTAAAGGTGAGTGTAAAGAATCGAAAGAAGCATATTTCATTCTTCAAAAATATGTAAAAAAAGAAGAATTAACAGATGAAGAAAAGAAACTTTTTAAGGAACAAATGATAGATATTCTTAAGGGGGTTGGTGTTGTTCTTCCATTACAATTAATTCCATTACCATTTGTAAGTACTATATTACTTATCGTGGTGGAAAAAACTTTATTAAGTATGGGAATAAAAATATTACCTAGTTCATTTTATGAAAAAGATATAAAAGATGGGTCAGAATTATAAAAAAATAGAATATGAATCTGAAGGAAATTATGGTTCAACAGAAAAACATTGGTTGTATATAGAATCTAGTCGTACTTGTGATTATGTGAATGTGTATGATGAAAAATTTAAACGAATTTTTGGATTTGGTGAATGGGGAAATTTTGATATGGGTCAGGCATTAATAGTCATACTATCTAACTGGAACGATACCCGAATGAAAGATTTATCAATAGAAGAAATTGAAAAATTGAAAAATGGGAAGAAAGAATAAAAATTATGTCAAATAGAAACAAAATGAAAAAAGTGAATAAAATCGTTGATAAACGTTCTTCAATACAAACACAAATATCATTGTTGTTATATCAAGCAAATTCGAAATATGGTTTAGACAACATACATCCAACAATTGATGAACAAAGAGAAATGTATGAAAAAATATCGGAACTTCGTAAGGAATTATCGAATATATAAATTTAAAAATTAAGTTTTATGGGTTGTCATACATGGTTCTATAAAAAAGTAGATGTAAACTACGAAGAAGTAAAAGCTAAAGTTATAGTTCATTATGAGGAAGAAATATCTTTATTAGATAAAATGATTAATGAATCTTTGGATAAAGATTTACTTGAAGTATATCCGGAATTTACAATTGAATATGGATTGAAAAATAAACCAATTATCGAAAGAAAACTATCTATAATAAGAAAAAATCTTTGTAAAGAAGCTGTTTGTAGAAGATATCGACATGAAGATAATCTTACTGATTATATTAATGGAAAGGGATTTTATACAACAAAAAATGATATGCAACATGATTTATTTAGAATTGGAAATTATCCAGAAGATAAATTATTTTCTTTAACAGAAACATTAGATTTTATTGAAAAAAATAAAGATAAAATTCATTCATATTATTTCAATAAAGTTCAAAATAAAGATTATAAACAACAACTTGAAGAATTCTGGAAAACTTATCCAGACGGAATGATTAGATTTGCTTAAAAAAAGTTTTATGATAAAATTATTATATTGGATTAACGAACATATTTGGTACAAACATTTTTTTGAAGATAATGGTAAAAGAATTTATCGTATTGTCGAAATAAAAGGAATTAGAAAATTTTTGGTTGATGGTCCGGGTGGACAAAGATCAACTATTATACCAATGATTAAAATAGGAAAAAAATTAATATGAACTACAAACCATCATTACTTATTTGGTTGGAAGAAATGTTTGAACACGCAAAACAAAAACAATGGTATGAAACATATCACGCTTTTGATGTACATGGTGTTATATCTAAACCAGATTACAGAAAAACCGAAAAGGTGGGACAAGAATTCAAAATAAATTATTACCCTTACGCTAAAGAAACACTTCAATTTCTTACAAGAAATCGTCCAGACATGATTATGTTTCTTTTTACTTCATCTTATCCAGATGAAATTAAAAGATATATGGAACAATTTGAAAAAGATGGTATTTATTTTAAATATTCAAATGAAAATCCGGAAATTTCAGACGCAAAAGGGAGTTTTGGTTGTTATGATACAAAGCCATATTTCAACTCCTATTTCGAAGATAAAGCCGGTTTTAATCCGGATACTGATTGGTTTCCAATTTATAACTATTTTTATTATTCCGATTATAAACCAGATCCAAATTGGAGTTTTAAAACAAACGAAGATTACCATGAAAAAGTAAAAGTATCAAAATTTACTGATTTAACTGATGATCAATTAATTGATTTGTTAAAATTGAGAATGGAAAATGAAAGTCGTTACATCTATGAAAATGTTTTGAGATGGAATGTTTCAAATATCGAAAATGTTAAAATTGAAAGTAAATGGAATGATATCAATTATTTGTATTTTGTTTCTTTTATTGTTGGACCAAATAAATCATCTTATCGGAAAAACATTTCCTTTGATAAATTTTATATAAATGAAATTGTATTTCTTTCTAAATGTGGTATTAATTTTAATGAACTGTAAAAATGGAAAATAAAACAGAAATGACAGATATTTATATTATAGATGAAAAGAATTTTTTATGGTTTCCAAAAAAATTACGAAATTCTATTATGAAGAAATATCATTCACAAGGTTTTATTTATCTTAAAACTGTTCGTGGTAAAGAATTTCCAACAAACGAAATAACTGATGTTGTAAAATGGTTAGATAGAATAACTGTTGGAACTTTTTCAGAAAGTCATTCTAGTAGAATGATGTTTGATTTCTTCAATAATAAATATCCCGATTATAAAGGAAAAATTAATTTGTTTTGATATGAAGGAAATAGTAGAAGTTTTTCAACAACCTGAAAATTGTTATGAATGTGCATCATTTCAAAAATTAAACGAATTTGTTGATGGTGTATCAAAAACTCAAATTTATCCCGGTAATAGTAATTCTGGAATGAAAAGAGATTCATATGAATTACATATATCAGAATTTACTGGAATAATTGGAAGATGTTGTATATGGGAACATTTATGTACTAAAGAAATGTGTGATATTAAATCATTGGGTAAAAAAGATTTATGGACTGAAAAAGAATTATTTTGTAATTTCAAATATAAATAATCATGGATGAAAATTTTTTAAGTATTAAAACGGTTTTAAATTTGGGGTTTGAAATTCATTCCCCCCATTATAGATTAAATACAACCAATTGGGGTGATCAAAAAACAAAATTTGAATATGCATTAACATACCCGACTGGAAAAATGGAGTATTATTATGATGATAAAGAAAGTGAAATAGATGATGTTAATGATGTAATCAGATTGATAATGGAAGATTTAAAACAAGGATGGGAATGAAAATATTAATCGGAATTACAGGTGGAATAGCAGCCTATAAAACATTAGATGTTATTTCTATTCTTCAGAAGAAAGGACATGAAGTTCATGTTATTATGACAGATAATGCTAAGAATTTCGTAACACCAAACGCTGTTAATGTAATAAGTAAGGAAAATCTTAAAACAGAAACACCAGATCAAACAACACACATCAAAGAATCAAAATGGTGTGATGTTTTTATTCTTATTCCTGCAACAGCAAACACCATAGCAAAAATAGTAAATGGAATCGGTGATAATTTTCTTCTATCCACAATTTTAGCTTTGCCGGATAAAGTGAGAATTTGTTGTCCTGCAATGAACACAAACATGTGGGAAAATCCAATTACCCAAAGAAATATTTCATCTAGATGTAAAACGTAACTTTAATTTTTATGTATATAAAAATTTTTTTATTATATTTGATAATATGACAATAGAAGAAATATTTGAGTTATTAAAACCAGAGACAGAATTAGAAAAATTAATCTTGTCTGATCCAATTTTTATTGATGGTTTGTTGTACGGAAAAGAAAGACCGGGACATCCGGAAGGAAAAATAATATTTCATATTCGAGATGTTTTTAAAAATATTGATGAATGTGAATATGTTACATCACAACAAAGAACGAAATTAAGATTAATTGCTTTTTTTCACGATATTTGTAAATTTCAAGTAAACTATGACTTACCAAGAATTGGTGACAATCATCATTCAAAATTGGCATTTAAATTTGCAGAAAAATATATTACAGATGTTGATATACTTAATGTGATAAAATATCACGATGATGCATATAATATTTGGAAAAGATCTTATAAAAGAAATGAATGGGAAAAAGGGGAAAAGGATTTGTTAAAACTATTGAATAAAATAACAGATATAAATTTATATAAATATTTTTATTATTGTGATAATAGTACTGGTGATAAAGAACAGAATGATTTCTATTGGTTTCTTAAAATAAGTTTAAATAAAAATGGATGATTTACCAAATATTGATTTCGAAGGCATTATTGTAAAACCTAAAAATGGTGTTTATAAATGTCCATATCATTGTGGTGTCACTGGTTATCCTGTTCCGAAATGGAAAACAGAAAAGGGGTTTCGACAACATATGAAAAAATGTCACAAAAGACCATCATTAATTAAATCCAGACAAGAAGAAGATACTAATGATAGACTTCTTTTTGAAAAAATGAAGGAAGAAATTATTTCAACATTACCATATAAAATCGGACAAAAATTATTTTATGTTAAAGAAATAATTGTAAAACCAACCCATGTAATGAAATTTAATAGAATGGTTAGGGTTAGATATGAAGAAGAAAAGGAATTTGAAGCAAGAGAAGATGAATTGAAATATATTGATGTTGAATATCCCGGTTTTTTACCGAAAGATTTAGAAACATTGAAATATTATGTTCGTCTTAATGGATTTATTAAAATTTCAAGTTTGTGTCAAAATATGGAAGAAGCTAAAAATAAAGCATCAACGGATAGAAAATTATATAAAGAATACTGTGATTTTGCATCTTTTTGTAGATAAATAAAAATAAATAATATGGAAAAAATTACACAGGAAGAACTTCATAAAGCAAATGAAATTATAGAAAGAAAATTAAATTTTGATTTTTATTTGGATGATGTCAATGTTTACAATAGATTATTGAAAGAATTTAAACAACACGGTAAATTAATTATCGCTGTCGATTTTGATAATACTTTATTTGATTATCATAAAGAAGGTCATTCCTATGATATAGTAATAAATCTTCTTCAAAGATTGAAAAAAATTGGGATGGAAATTGTTATTTGGACAGGTTCCGCGAAAAGTAGATACGATTTCATCAAAGAATATTTGAACGAAAACGATATTCCATTCGATAGGATAAATGAAAATCCGGTGTTTTTTAAATCGGATAGTTCAAAAATATTTTATAGTATCTTACTTGATGATCGTGCTGGATTGAATTCCGCTTGTAGAGTTTTAGAATTATTATGTAATACTATTGAAAATCAAGATGAATCTTGGTTTAATGATTTTTTATAATAAAATATGAAAATAAAATATCGAATTATTACTGTTATTTCTTTTTTGGTTGTTATTGTATTTCTTTCTATTTTTTCTTATCAAATCAATAAACTAAAAAAACAAAAAGAAACAGAAAAAACAGAAATAAAAAATAATTTGGATTCTTTAATGATCGAACATAATAATATCCTTAAAGAACTAAATATGCAATCATATAACAAGGATGGTAATATTTATCATACCCGTTCAATCATAGAAATACTTAAATTGAAAGATAGTATTATCCAATCAAATGCCATTGAAATTAAACAACTATTGGAAACTAAATACCAATACGGTATAGTTATTAAAAAATTAATGAGACTCCAAAAAATAACACAAGGTTATGTCAGATTAATTGATTCTCTATATACTGAAAATAGAATATTGAAATCCGAAAATGATTCAATGACACAAACTATAAAGGTTGTTAACAATAGAAACAATATATTATTTAAAAAACAAGTAGAATTGACCGAAAAAATAGAAATATCATCCTATATTAAAGCATACAACATTTCTATTCAAACAAGTAAATTGAAAACATCCGGTAAGGAAAAAATAACAGAACACAATGTTAATAAACTATCAATTAAATTTGATTTGGGTGAAAATAAATTATTACAATGTGATAAAACTATTATATTAAGAATTCTACATTCAAATAGGGAACTTATAAAACATGTATTTGAAGTTAATTACATAGGTGAATCTGTTTCTTTAAATAAAGATTTTGTATTTGAAAAACCATTACTTGTGGGTAAATATACAATAAATATTTTTGATGGAAATACTATTATAGGAACACAATCATTTCAAATCAAATAATTAGAATTTTAATTTGTATTTATTGTATAAATACTTCTTAAAGTAATCCAAATTATTTTTGATTTTCGGTAAAGTTTTCAAAAATGTAGGAATAGATAAATTTTTATAATATATTTTTAATTTTTCATATAATACTTCATCTTCATTATCTGGATGACCATATAATATATCACTTAATGAACTATAAAATTTTTCAAAACCCTTATCATCAATTTCCACTTCATCATCACAATCAGGACACGATGCTGGTTTGGTTTGAATCATATCAACAAATGATTTTTTCACATTATCATCTTCCGGTGTAGTTTCTTTTTTAGACCCACCCATTAAGTCGAAACTTTTCTCAGTTGGTCTTAATCCACACACAAACAAAATATAAATTTTACCTTTTTTATAATCCAATATATTATTACCTTTTGTATGGTAATATATCCAAATTTCTGATTCCGCACTAAAACGTGTACCTTCAAGTTTTACTTTTTTTTCCAAATGTAAACCAGATTTACCCTCATAAAAATTACTATACATATCTCTATCATACGCACCTTGTTTAAAATCTTTAAAATCTGGAATTGCTTTTCTTAATTCGTGTAAGAAATATTCCGAAATACCATACATAGATCCGTGACCTTTTTGTTTAGCATCACTTATAAAAGAGTTTAAATCACACGAAGCCTGACCAGAATATAAACCATATTGAAATTTTTTATAAGGTGATTTGCCATATACTTCTGCGTTTGACATACTTTTTAATTCTTGGGGTGTAAATTTACCAATAAGATCTGGTGAATCTGCTAATTCGAAGAATTTAATCCAATTTTTAAGATATTTCATCCAACAATTAATATTTTATTGTATATATTATTTTTTTAATCGATAAATATTTTATATCTTTGTTGAAATAAATAAAATAAATTATAACAAAAATGAAAGAAAATATTAAAAACACATCAAAATGGTTAAAGGAATATTGTGATAAAACTGGTTTTGATGGTTATGTAATCGGATTATCTGGTGGGATTGATTCGGCTGTGTCTATGTCTTTGGCTGTTAAATCAATGGGTACTGATAAAGTTTTAGGTATTATTCTTCCTTGTACTAAATTTGGAGAAAGATTAAGAACCGAAGATATTGAAGATGCACAATTACTTGCTGATACTTTTGGTGTAAAAACAATACAAATTAATTTAGATAATGCACTTCATTGTATTTTAGACCAAACAATTAAAAATACGAATAAATTAAAAAGCAATTTGGTTTCTTCAAATATTAAAGCTAGACTTCGAATGACAACATTGAGATCTGTTGCAGAATCAAATCACTATTTAGTTTTGGGAACAACAAATAAAACAGAAGAATATTTATCATATTTTACAAAGTGTGGAGATGGTGGTAGTGGTGTTGATGTTGAACCTATAATTGATTTTTTTAAATTTGAAATTTTTCAAATGGCGAAAGAAATTGAAATTAATGGTAAAAAAATTCCAGAAAAAATTATAAATAGAATTCCATCGGCTGGACTTTTCGATGATCAAACAGATGAAAATGAAATCGGATATTTATATAAAGACATCGATAATTATCTTATTTTTAGAGAAAATTGTGTAAAATCAACATCAATTAATAACATTTATGAAAATTTAAGTGAAATTATATTAAATTTTGCAAAATTAAGTGGTGTTTCATTTGAATATTCACTCGTTCAAAAAATTGAAAATATGATTGTTTCGGGACAACATAAAAGATTATCACCACCGGGATTTATAAGAAAATAAAACAAAATCCAATTTTTTAACTAAAATTAAAAACTAAAATATATAAATATGAACTTAGAATTTTCAGAAATCGATAAAGTATTAATTGTAAAAGAAAGTACAGCATCGTTAAATGTCGATCCACAAAGGGGATTTACACCTATTTGTCCAGATGAACTCCCTGTTCCAGATGGTGATAAAATTGTTGATGAACTTAATGGTCAAAATTTAATATCCAAATATAAAATTGTATCAAAAGATGTTCATCCAAAAAATGCACTTTGGATTGCAACCGAAAAAAATCCACAATTATCTGTTGTTGGATTGCCTAATGTTGATATTAGATGGAACAGACATTGTGAATCAGGAACATTGGGGATGGAACTTCTCGATGGATTACCAAAAATGACAGAATATGATTTTTTTGTTGGTAAAGGATTTGAAGCTGATCTACATCCATATTCTGCATGTTATCATAATATGACGAAAACAATCTCTACCGGACTTATCGAATGGTTAAATCAACACAAAATTGCAACTGTAATTGTTGGTGGATTGGCTCTTAATGTTGAAGAAAATCCTCTTTGTGTGGGTCATACAGTCATGGATCTATCTGATGCTGGTTTTCAGGTTATCCTTAATCTTGGAGCTGTTCGTGGAATTGGATCAATCGAAGGACAAGAAAAATTCGTTGAAGTGTTGAAAGAAAAATATAACATTTTAGTTGTTGAATCTTACAAAAATATTGAAACAATATGAATGTAGAAAAATGTAGATACGATAAAACAATAAAAACTTGTTTTTATGATGGTAGTGAAAAATCAGCCAAATTTATAGAAGAAAATTTTTCTGATTTTTCGTATACAATGTGGACAGAAGAAAAACTTATTAATAAAAAATTTACAAGTGTTAAAAGTAAACAACTTGTTTATTTTTGTACAGATGGTGATTATCAAAATATTGTTCCACCAAATAATTATATTATTCAATATAAAATGACAAATACTAGTTTAACAATTACCGATTGGTTTACAGAAGATGAGTTTAAAAATAATTTCAAAATAGAAAAATGATACATAATAATTATACTGATATTCTTATAAAAGAAATAGGAATGATTTCCATGATGATTAGTGGATCCAAAACCGGATTTCATAAAATGAAACCAAAAAATTTACCAGTTTTTAACTCAAATATTGTCATAAACGGTGAAAAAGTTTGGTATGGTGATATTGATTTATCTTTATCAAAAGCTAAACTTCAAACAATCGCTGTTAATGAAAATGTTGATATTTATGTTATATATGAACAGGATGGTAGATTTGATAATGAAGATAAACCATTATTGAATCGTCCGGTTGCTATTTATAAAAAAGATGGCACTGTAAAATATAATGAGTTTGTTGATATTAAGAAATATAATGGATTGTGAAAGCAAATAATAGAAAAACAATTGAAGGATTAAAATCCTTTATGGTAAAGAATGGATATACAGGATTGTATCAACCAGATTCAGAATGTGGGTGTAATTTAGAAGATTTACAACCGTGTGGAGAAGATTGGTCAGAATGTCACTACGGATATGAAATTCCAAGTAATAATCCAGAATTTGATTTTTTGATATCTTCTAAAAAACCTTAAAATGTTTGATATAGAAGAATTTTTAGAACAATATGATTATATTTTTGATAAAATGTTCAAAATATTTGAACTTAAAAAGAAATATGCCACAAAAGTTATTCTAAACATGAAGTTTGGTGATGGTTATCTCACCTTTGATAAACATCCAAACGGTAAAATAGAAATCAATTTAAGAAATAAGGAATTCAACGGAACACCAGTTTGTGCTGTTTTTTCTGATGAAATTAACGAATCATTGGAACATTTTGAAAAAAATTTAAAAGAATTTCAAGAACAATTTCTGATAAAGAAAAAAGATGAAGAATCCGATATAATGAAAAAAGGATTTACCGAATTGAGTGAAATAAAAATAGGAACTAAAACTTATCCCAAAATTGATATTATAAAGAGTACTGGTGTCATTGATTGGAGAACTCACAAAACAATTAAATGTTCATGGGAAAAACCAATTGAAAAAATAACATCAGATAAAATATTCAAATTAAGAAAAAGAGATTTGGTATTATCAAGTGGTGATACTCATTTTATTTGTCACAAAATAAGTAAAATCGATTTTCAAACAAATAAAACATCAACAGGATTTAATGTTTGTTTCGGAATGACTATTGATTTCAAAAATGGTGAAAAAGTAAAAGATGGAAAAGACTGAAAAAGATTTGGGTATAGTTGGAAAACAGGGTTGTGGTGTATTTTTGGATTATCGTGGTTACAAAAGTATTAAAAAAATTAATAAAGGTAGTCCAGATTGGTTAAAAAATATAATTGATTTAAGAAATAAATCAATTCAATCTGAATGGGATGATATTGTAAGAGGTAAAGGATATTTTAGTGGAGAAAACGAAGAAGAAATAGATAAAAAAGTAAAAGAAATAACCAAATTGGTTTCTGATAAAATGGATGAAATGGACAAAAAATATGACGAAATAGATAAAGTTATTGATATATTAGAAGATCTTTACAAAAAACAAAAATAAAATATGAACGAATTTACAAAATATGCTACCCGACATATGGGTATTAATAGTTTAACATTAGATAAATATAAATCAATATCAAATAATTATATTTCTCCAATGATAGTTGAAGAACGACAATTAAATATAACAACTCTTGATGTATTTAGTCGCTTAATGCTTGATAGAATAATTTTTTTAAATGCACCAATAGATGATTATGTTGCAAATGTTATTCAGGCACAACTTTTATTTTTGGAATCAGTTGATTCAAAAAAGGATATTCAAATCTATATTACTCCGGTTTAAGCATATATGATACAATGCAATATATTCAACCAGATATTGTAACCATTTGTAGTGGTATAGCAGCATCAATGTCATCAGTCATTTTGTGTGCTGGAACAAAAGGTAAACGAGCAGCATTGAAACATTCTAGGATTATGATTCATCAACCACTTGGTTTTGCAGATGGACAGGCATCAGACATTGAAATTACCGCTAAACAAATTAATATTTTAAAAAAGGAACTTTATGAAATTATTTCTATTCATTCCGGACAACCATATAAAAAGGTTGAAAAAGATTCAGATAGAGATTTTTGGATGACTTCATATGAAGCTAAAGAATACGGATTGATTGATAATATTTTATTAAAAAGTGTTTAATTTATTCAAAAAATCCATCCAACCTAACCAACCCCTATTCTTTTTTTGATAAAATTGTTTTGGATTATTTGGTATAAAAATTGGAATTTTATTTTTCATTACTGATAATTTCCAAAATTTTTCAGATTTGATATTTGATAAATTATTTTTAATCCACCATTTAGATTCATTATAAGATAAGTAATTTTTGTCTAGTTGAGTATTTATGGTTCCCAAAAATTCACGCCAACCGATCCAATCTTTTTTATATAGTCCATTTGGACTCGATGGTAATCCTAAATATTCTTTATATCTTTTATTATATTCAGTTTGAGTTTTTATATTCAATTCTTTAACTATCTTCTTTGATTCGATATAAGTTAAATTAACATCACCTTCAATTTCAAAATCTTTAATTTTTTCATTTAAATTTTTTTTCAATATTTCATAAATGTTATCAAATTCTGAATATGGTATTTTTAATAATTTGATGCCTTTCATTTCACAATAATCATTTTTTATTTTATCTTTTTCTATTGTTTTTAATAAATCGGATTCATTACCCCAATGTTTAACGATTTCATAATGTTGTTGACCATTAAATTCTATACATAAATTATATTCTAGTAAATAAAAATCAAAACGCAAACCATTTATGTATTTACAATCTTTAAAAATCTTTTGAGTAATAAATCTAATTTTATTTCCTTTTAAAATAAAATAAATCTTTTTTTCACCATTAGAAGAAAAACAGTGGGGACATCCTTCACCATTGAGATGCGAATTTGGATTTTTCATAAAAATTCCATGAATAGAACATTCTATTTCTATTTTTGTTTTACTGTTTTTATATGTTTCAAATGGGTAGGCATAAATATTATTGTGAACAATATTTGCTTTTTTAATAAAATTATCTTTCGTATCACATAAATATGTATGTCTTATTTCATTATAACATTTCATACAACCCTGACCATTGTAATGATTCCGAACTGTTTGTTTAAATAAACCGTGTTTTTTACAAATAATATTTGCATGTTGATCTACATTAAAATATTCGGTGAATAATGAATAATCATATTTATCTTGATGTGTTTTTTTAAATTTCATTAATATTTCATCGATGGTAAATCTTGTTAAATTACCAATTTTTTCAGCTTTACAATCTGGACAACCTTGACCAATTTTGTGCATACCAATTTTTTGGGAAAAAATACCATGTTTTGGACATATAATTTCTATTCTTTGCCTTATGTTAATATATTTAGTAAATAGTGAATAATTATATTTATTATTATGTATAATATTGAATTTATTAATTGTATCATTTAAATTAGATTTTTTCATTATGACTGTTTTTGTGATTATATATAAATTTTCAAAAACAGTTATTTTTCCAAATAATTTTTTTATTAGATGAAAGTTTCGTAATATTGTAATATCATGAAATAAGAAGAAGATTATACAAGTTATTTTTTTATTTCAACAAATAGTTGTAATTTTGTAGAGTAATTAAAATAATATAGAAAAAAAGTATTATATAATTAACATTGGTTTAATACATATGAGTATGGATCAATGTTCCGATGAAGTTTTTATTTCGGAATCGATAAGACAAGGAAGTGTTTACACCGAAGAAGAATTTTTAAATATGTGGAAAAATAATAAATTATTCCCAAGATATCAATCATTAAGAATTTTATAAAATAAAAAATATTATGAAGTTATTTAATTGGATTTTCGAAACAAAATTAGGACATTTCCTATTTATATTTGTATTTGCAAATTTATCGATGATGTTACTAATGGTGGGTTTTTGCTAAATTGCGATATGTTGATTTTATTGTATCTGATGTACAATTTAAAGGAAGTATATTGGAACCTCAAAATGGTATTATAATTAAATAAAAATGGCAACACATCGAAGAAAACCAAACAGACCATCGATTAAATCCGATGTTAAATCATTACCAGTTATTGATTGGAGTAATTCTTCAAGAAATCACGGTACATTGGTTAAAATTGAAAAGGCTATTCAAGAAGAAAAAGAATCAGATAAAATTATTCAAAATGGTATAGATGTTTATTTTAGAATTATTGATGATGATGAATATACCGATGAATGGTTTGAAACAATGAAGAAAGAAAATAATTAAATACATATAAACAATTATGGACAAGAATGAAGAACAAAACTTACAGACAAATATAACTGGTGTTAGAGGTAGTTGTTCATTTAATGCTATTGAAGTAAAACAAATGTACGACCATTTGGTGGCATTATTTCACAGAAGCCAAATGAATGGATTGGTTGACATTGATAGTTATGATAGACAAGAATTAAAGAAGTTATTGAAACTTCCAGACAATTACCGTTAATATTTAATATTATGATAATTATTTTATCTTTATTAGTTGGTATATCTTTGGGGTTATCCATCGGGTTGGGATTTCAACCAATATTTAAACAACCAAAAAATTTAAAGGAACAAATTAAACTAGCATTAATAGGTCTAATTTTACTAATTTTATTAATCTTATTTTCTTAAAACAATTTTATGAAAAAAATCTCAATTCTTATTTTACTATTGTTTGTAGTGATTAGTGTTTATTCTCAAAAATCCGACCCGGATTCCGGATACCGATTGACAAAAGATACATTGAAGTTGAATGAAGTTGTAATCAACGCATTTCTTCCATATCAAGCAACAAGTTTGATGCCAATCACTTTTAAAAATTTATACAAATCTGATTTTGGATTAGTGAATTATGGTCAAGAACCATCGATAATTCTTAGTACATCCCCATCAATTACTAGTTATTCAGAATCTGGTGGTGATTGGGGGTATTCATATATAAGAATAAGAGGTATTGATCAAACACGAATAAATGTCACACTTAATGGTGTTCCAATGAATGAGCCTGAGGATCAGGGGTGTTATTTTTCCAACTATCCGGATTTTCTTCAATCCGTTGAAATGTTACAAATCCAAAGGGGTACTGGAATGACAAAAAATGGAACGGCTAGTTTTGCTGGTTCTATGAATTTTGAATCATATAAGCCAACAGATTCAAAGGTTGGATTTAATTTTGGTTGGGGTGGTGACAACACCTTTAAACTTTCAGCCAATGTTGAAAAAAATTGGAATAAAGGTGGATTGTATGTTTCAATATCTGATATTTCAAGTGAAGGATATAAAGATCATTCGGGTAATCATTCCAGAAGTTTTTTTATAGTTGGAAATTATAAAGCTGGAAAAAATATATTTAAAATCGTTGGTTTTGCTGGTGAACAAATGAATCAATTGGCTTGGATGGGTGTACCAATGGATAGTATAAACATCAATCGTAAATATAACGCTAATACTGAAAGAGAAATTGATCATTTCAATCAATATCATATTCAATTCCACCACACTTATAACATAAATACTAAATCAAGATTTAATTATACTATTTATTATAATTATTTGAATGGTTTTTATACCTATGATGGAACACATATCGGAATACCATCCGATTTATATGGATACCATTTCAATTCTAATTTTTTAGGTGGAAATATTAATTATTATATTAAACTTGGAAATTTAGATCTTTACACTGGTATTAATGGTTATAAATATAGTAGGAAACATAGTGGGACAACAAATGATGTTGATACATATAAAAATACTGGATATAGGGATGATTTAAGTGGTTTCGTAAAAGGTATTTTTAACGCTGGTAATTTTAATTTCTACGGGGATTTACAATATCGTTATACAACATTTGTTTATAATGGTGATGTTTATTTGAAACCTTTTATATGGAATTTTTTCAATTATAGTGCTGGTGTCGAATACAAAATAAAACATAATATCCTTTATTATTCTATTGGTAAAACTCATCGTGAACCAATTAGAAATGATATGTTTGGTGGATATGATAATCTATTATCTGATTCACTTGGTAACGCTGTCTATTATGATTTAAAACCAGAATCTGTTTTAGACCAAGAATTTGGATACCGTTATATTATAAAAAATATGAATTTGAATATCAACCTATTTTATATGATGTTTAATAATGAATTAGTATTAACAGGTGAATATGGTCCAACTGGATTACCACTTCATATTAATGTTGATGAAAGTTATAGAACAGGATTGGAATTTGATTTCAAGTATAAATGGAATTTCGGATTAACCTTAACACAAAATATTTCATACAATAAAAGTAAAATCACTTGGAATAATACAGAATCAACACCAGTGATGACACCAGAATGGTTATCCAATACGGAACTGACTTATAATTATAAATGGTTTGTCGTTGGGTTGGGTGGTAGGTATCAAAGTTGGTCATATATAGATCAAAAGAATGATTATACTATTCCAAGTTATTACATCTTAAACGCAACGATTGGATTAAAATGGAATTGGGGAGAATGGGATATTTATTTAAACAATTTCACTAACCAGAAATATTTATCTAATGGTATGATTGGTGGTGATGGTAGTCCTTTGTATTTTGTAAATGAACAATTTTGTTTCTTCACTGGTTTAAAATTTAAATTATAAAATTATGTACAGTGAAAAAATTCAGTCTTTTATAGACCATTACTATGATGATAATGTTGTTATTGTAGATACAATGTTTGTTGAATATAGAAGAAACAAAGAAAAACATTTTGTAATTATATTTAAAGAAAATGATACTGTTAAATTATTTGATACATTAAAAAAATTTAATGATGTATTTGTCATATTTGATAATCCAACATTTTGGTTTAAAAATTATGATGATATTGGAAAATTTTATGATGAATTAAGAAAAATATCTAAATCAAACAATCTTGTAATATTCGTCTAAAAAGACGAATTTCCTTAATTTTCGTCTAAAAAGACGAAATCTTCCCTTACATTTTTTTATCCCGTTTATTTTTCGTAACTTACCAAATATGGGAACCGTATTAACTATATTTGGATATAATTTAACTTATTTAGAACTGATAGGTTCTATTTTTAATTTTATATCCGTTATTTTAGCAACAAAAGCAAACCTGTGGAACTGGGTGACAAGTATTGTTGCCCAAATTTGTTTCTTCTTTTTGTTTTGGTACACAGGATTATATGCTAATATGTTATTACAAATATATTTCACCTATATATGTTTAATATCAATTTTTATATGGAAGAAAACAGATAAAGATGAAGATAAGGGATTAATTTTTATGACGAACAAACAAAGAATAATAACATTTATAAGTATAATAATATCTATAATTCTTGGGTGGTTATTATTGGATAATATAGATAAAATATTTCCAGTGAAATCAGAAAACCCATTTTTAGATGTTACTGTTTTGATTATGAGTGTTGTTGGAATTAATTTATTATCGAAGAAATATATTGAATCTTGGTATGTTTGGATAGTTACTGATATATTTTGTGTTGGATTATTCTTTTATTCTGGAATATTTGTGGTTGGAATAGAATATATCATATTTACAGGTATGGCAATCTATGGATTGTTTAATTGGTTGAAAATAAAATATCTCAATAATATTGTTCGATGATTAATCTAATTTTTTCATCCCTAGCGAGCCAACCTTTTAAAAATTTTCTTTTTTTCTCATTTCTTTTGACTATTTCATATCTTTCATTTTTTCTAACTTCTATATAGTTGAATGCTAATTTTTTATCTAAAGTATCTAATTTGTTAATGGATTGTAAAAAAAGTTTTTTCGATTTGGAAACACCAAAATTCACACTACAATCAAAATGTACAAATGCTAAAGCTGGTGAAAGGGTATCACAACCGGAAGACAAATAATAAAATCTATAATAACAATCATAAACTTCATCTATTGTTATATTTTTTACAGTTTGTTGTGAAAGATTTTTATTTAATCTATAAAAATCATATGTTTGTTGAGTCACACCGAAATTTGTTGCACCTCCCGGATCATCTAATATATCAGAAAATCCACCTTCAAACAATAAAACAGATTTCATAATATTAATAAAGTGTTCTGGATATTTTTGATCAAAACCAAAAGAAATGAAACTAAATAAAAATAAAATTATAAATAATATAGTTTTTTTCATATAATATATATTAAAATTTTTTTATTTTAAAAAAAATATTAAATTTGAATCTTGGTGTTTATTTCTTTTAGTCTGATGTCCAATATGGAATGGTAAAAATTAGATTTTTAAATTTAATATATAAGATAAAAATATCTTATGTATTTAAAAAAATTTGAAAATGTAGAAGTAATATTAACTCATTATTCACAACCAAGTAGATGGTTAAAAACTTTGGGATTTAAACCAGAACTTAATAAAATTTATTTAGTTCATTGGTCAAAATTAATAACGAAAAGTTTTTATCGAAAAAAATTTATAAAAGTAAAATGTAATGATTGTAAAAAAATATTTGAACGTAGAATAAGAAATTTAAATTTAGAAATTAATATTCATTATTGTAAAAAATGTCAATGTAGGGGAGAAAGAAATGGAAATTTTGGAATTAGTCCATCTGAAAATCAGAAATTAGCACATAAAAAATGGATGGAAGAAAATGGAAATCCGTTTACTTGGGAAAGTAGTAAAGAAAAAATAAAAGAAAAAGAAAAAGAATCAACAAGAAAAAGATTATTAAAGGTTATTGGACAAAAAAGAAGTCAAGAAACTAAAGATAAAATGAGTTTATCGGCGATTGAATCGTTTAAAAATGGTAAAAGAAAACTCAATAGTGGTTGGGTAATTAAAAATATCAAACAATATAATGGTATTGATTATTATGGAACATATGAACTTAAATTTTTAAAATATTTAGAATCTATAAATAAATTTCAATTAATCGAGAAAGGACCAAGAATAAGTTATATAGAAGATGGAAAAAGGCATAATTATTTTATTGATTTTAAAATAAAAGACACAAAAGTTGTTTTTGAAATTAAATCAACATATTATTGGAATAAACATTTAAAAACAAATTTATTAAAAGAAAAATCGGCTAAAGAATTATATAATTATAATATAATTATGGATAATAATTTTAAAAATATTGATAAAATTTTTAATATAAATAATTCAAAATGAAAAAAATAGGATTAGTCTTTGGAAAATTCACCCCTTATCACATCGGGCACGAATCTTTAATTAAATTCGCACAATCTCAGTGTGATTATCTTTATGTTTTACTTTGTGTTGGCAATGATGATCCGATACCCGGAAAAAAACGTCTAGGATGGTTATTAGATACGTTTAAAAACGATTTAAACATTGAAGTGAGGATTACTGACATTCAGTTACCAATCGTGCCATATTCGTCTAAATTGATTTCTAGAATGTGGGGCGACTGGTTAAAAAAAGAATTTCCTGACGTGAACTATTTGTTCTCATCGGAACGTTATGGTGATTTCACAGCGGAATTTATGGGTATTGAACATATTATGTTTGATAATGATCGCGTGGAGTTCTTTGTATCAGGGACTAAGATTCGGAATAGCCCGTTCGTTTACTGGGATTATATCCCGGATGTTGTTAAACCATATTTTGTTAAAAAAATATGTATTTGTGGTACAGAATCCACTGGTAAAAGTACAATGACTGAAAAATTAGCTAAAAGGTATCATACTAATTTTGTTCAGGAATGGGGTAGGGTGATTTGTCCAAATACTGATGAATGTACATTTGATATGATAATGGAAATTGGAAAATCCCATGCTAAAGACATTCAGGGGAAAATTGTAACATCAAATAAAATTTTATTTGCTGATACAGATTTGAATACAACTAAAATGTATTCTTATTTCTTATTCAACAAAATACCAATTTTCGAAGAATGGATAGAAGAAGCTAATAAATTTGATCTACATATTTTTCTAGAAAATGATGCACCTTACATCGATGATGGAACCAGATTGAATGAAGAAAGAAGAAATGAATTGAGGGATTATCATTATGATTTTCTTATTTCACAGGGTTGTAACGTTCAAATTGTGAACGGATCTGATTGGGCAATCCGCTACGAGAAGGCTGTTAGAATCATTGATGAATTATATGGCTAATTTAAAACTTTAATTTATTTTTTAACTATAAATAAAAACAAATTAAAATTATTATGACAAATCAACAAACATCAAGTGGTATCGGATTAGGTGGTACTTTATTTATTGTATTTTTAATTCTTAAATTAGTAGGTGTTATATCTTGGAGTTGGTGGTGGGTATTCTCACCATTATGGATACCTTTTGTTTTATTCATTATAATTTTATGTATTGTTGTTTTATTTAAACTTTTATTTTAATAAAGGTGTTGATGTGGTGATAAATGAAAATCCTATGGTTGTTGGTCATATTTAAAAATCAATAAGGATAATAACCATAAATATTTTTAATTTCTTCCCTACTTTTATTATATAATTCCCTTTTTTCATCGGTCCAATCACCAGTAACATATTCAATACCTTTTTCTTCCAGTTTTACATTATATTTTTTAGATAATTCTAAAATTTTAGGATGAAGGTATTTCCAACCGTCAATAGAATATCCAGACCATCCTAATATTTCACCGGGATATGTTTCGGAAAAATATTGAAATAACACTTCTAATATTTTCTTTGAAACTCCCATATGGAAATAGTCTTTATTTGTAGATAAATAACTAACAGCAAAATGTTTAGTCATTGTCCAATAAGCAATTTTACATATACCCAATATGTCTTTATCATTATAAGCAGTTATTAATCTTAATGTTTTATCATAAATATCATTTCCACCACCCCACGAACCTCTCATATCTTGATAATCAAAATAATTAATTTTATCTTTTAAATCAAAGTTTATATTATTCGAATATAATTTATTATAAATTTTTCTAATTTTTGTGGTGGTTAGAACTTCCACTTTATAATCAGTTAAACTTTCAAATGTTTTTAAAAAATTCATCATAAACTATATATTATTTTTTATTCCAAAAAACTTCATTCAGACTTAAAAGATTTAATATATAATACAAAAGGCCGATGGAATATCGGTTTTTGGACGTGGAGGCCGGCTCTGTGGACGAACGTTTCTAATAAGAAACCTAAGAAGCACCTTGTCTGGGAAACGTCAATATCCCTTATGTTTCTGGGATAGTATTCATTATATAAATTTATCTCATCAACCATTTAATTGAAACAGTGTTGAAGGAGTAAAGAAGTCGTAGAAATTACGATTTCGGCACCGTAAAGATAGGAACAATCTTTACGGTTTTTTATTTAATATATACTGTAATTATGATAACAGATTTCCAAATATTTGAAAAAAAATGGGTAAAAAAAGAAGTTCCTAAATGGTTCTATCTTGTGTTGAGATTACCAAGTGGTCATTTCGAACAAGAACGAGATAAAAGAAATTCTACATTAGATTCATTGATGAGAATGGAATTTATTCAGTTAAAAGGAATTTCGGATCATTATAGAATAAGTAAAAGTTTTTTTGATATTAGGGATTTGTTACTTATAATGAAAGGGTCTGATGTTGTGAAATTAAATGATATTGAACCAATAGAATATTTTAACACCGATTCGTTGTGTAAAAACAATTTTAAATTTTGGAGGAGATTAACAATGAATGAACCAAATTTTACAATATATAAAAATACAGATATATCTTTTTCTTCTGCAATAAGATCAATATTTCAAGACTTACATTATAATGTTAAACATAATAAAAAAGGTGGGTTGGATTTTAAATATTTCTATGATAAGAATGGTGTTATTAAATATATTGATGAATCACAATATGAACTGACGGAAAAATTAAATCATTTATATCACGCAGGACAACTTCATATAAATACCCTTGATGATTTTACCAAAATTACATTAGAAATAGTTAAAGATTTAGCATCTAAATATCCAAAAACGAGTGAGTATCCTTGGTCAAATTGGAAACCTGTTGAAGATTATATAATTGAAAAATTAACATTTAACGAATTAAAAAAAATACTTTTAAGATCTTTTGAATATATATCAAAAGTTTACGAGTATGAAGGTGAATGGTCGGTTAATAGTAAATCATTTAAAGTTCCAAGAAATAGTATTTTGTATTTTAAAACAACGGGTGGTGATCCATTACCGATACATAATTATGGAACCAGAGGATTAGAAAAAAAGGATATTGACGAAATAGTAACTAAATATGGTTTGGAACACAATTATCAAATAAAAACAGTTCATAATCATCTTGAAATGATGGAAATATTAAAAAATGAATACGGAAATGATAACTAATTTTAAAATATTTGAATCTATTATATTAGAAAATTTGATCAATCAGGAAGAATCTTATACTGCTTTTCTTAATTTAAAGAAATATTCGAATCAAAAAAATATATATGTTCATTTTACTGATTTAAATAAATTAGGTATCAATCCACAAAAAAAACACCATGATCCATATGGAATTTATTTTTATCCATCTAATTTTATATCTGGGGAAGATAGTAGTTCGATGCAATATGGATATTCGATGAAATATTATTATATTTGTCAAATAAACACCAAAAATTTTCTAAAAATAAATAGTGTTAATCTTAATGATATTGAACAATTTTTTATTAAAACCGGGTTATCTGATGTCTTTAACAAAATAAACTTTGGTGACTTCGGAAAAAGTAATCAAAGATATGATAAAAAATTATGGGATGTTCTTGATATGTTAAATGTTGAACCATCAAAAAGAAATGTATTAACATCAGGTTCTAATACAATTAATATAAATAGTTATAAATATTTACCACATATCACTTGGAATAGATTTTTCAATAAATTAGGATATGATGGAATTGTAGATAATAAAGGTGTTGTGAACGACAATGAACCACAACAATTAATAGTATTCAATCCAAAATCCATTAAAATTCTGGAACATGGTGAAAATAAAATACAAAAGAATATCTACCAAGTATTTTTTGATGAATTAAAAACTATATTAGAAACAGATAGTTTCACCGGGGAATATAAAACAAAAAATAGTAATACAATCTACATTATTAAAACCAAAAAAGAAGATGCTTATATTAATATAGAAGTGGATTTATCTAATAATGTTATTTTAATTTACTATATTCAAAACGATTTGTTAAAAACAAAAAAATTAAAATTTAACTCATTTGGTGAAAATCGTCAATCTGTTCTTGATAGTATTGATCGTAATTATTATAATTGTTTTAAAGATTCAGATAAAAATAAAAAGATAGAAGATTATGATGATAATGATTTTATGTCTTTATTAAATAACATCTTTAATTATATAAAACCAGAAAATGTTATATATGATAAAAATGAAATACATTATTATTCTATCGATGGTAAATATTTAAGAATTATTTATGATAAAGTGAAAAAAAATTATTCAATAGAATATTATCCGATTGACAACGAAATATTTTTTAAATTTGAATTTGATGATTTCAATGATTTTAAAACAAAATTGAATAAAAATATTGATGAACAAAAAGAACCAGTAAAACCAAAATTATTGAGAGAATATCTGAAGAAATATAGTTTATTTAAAAAAGAATTATTTAATTGATGAAATATTTGAAAACATATAAAGAATTAAACGAATCTTTAAAAACGGATTTGGAAATTGAAATGGATGATCTATTGGATAAAGGAATAGAAAATTTAACCCCGGATGAAATCGATTTCTTGAAAAATCCATATAAGAAAGAAGAAAAAGAATCCAAAAAACAAGAAATATTGAAATATTATCAAATTGCTGATAATTTCTTTAAGAGAATTTTATCTACCGATATTAGAAATTATGATTTGGATGATAAAATAGACCTGTTTGATATATTACACAACGATGATGAAGTACATGAAGTTGTAAATTCCATTTACTATATGTATGGTGTACAAATAGACCCGGAAAATAATTCAGATTTTAAATTACTTAATATCTTTAAGAGAATTTCTGATAAAATCAAGAAATAATTATCAGAAATTCTCCCAAAAACGTTATTTTTTCCTATTACGGGGTCTGGATGATATAAGGATGGTAAAATTGTGTTTATTACCAAATATAACCTTACCATTCATAATAACTTCGGAATCTGATGTTTTGGTATCCAACCATGATTTGTAAAAATCATAAACCTGACTAACCTTTTCCTGTGTGATGGCCAAAGCATGAGCATTCATACCATCTAACATTTTAATGATTTCTTCTTTTTGTGTTGTTTTTGTCTTTTTCATAATAATTATTGTTTAATTGCTGTTATATAATGTAATTTACTATTATCTGACCTTTCATGATTAACTTCTTTGAATTTACCATGATTTAAAGATTCTATAAATCTTGTTATGTCTTTACTCCCATTCACCACAATGATTATTTTTCCACCAGTTTTAATTACATTACACACGAAATAGCACACGCTGTAGTTGGACCAAGAAATGGTCATAATTACATTTGGAAATCAAAACATATTGAATTGGGTGGGAATGGTGAACGTGTTTATAAGGTTGATAGTTTTATTGGTGAAAAAAATGAATTCGCACAAAATAACGCCCCTTATATCGGGGTTTGTCCAAATGGACATGTTAGTTATAAATATAAAAGACCAAAAGGAAAAACATCATGTGGTAAATGTTGTAGTAGATTTAATCCGGACTATATAATTGTTTATAAGGAAAATCGTTAAAATAATTTTTTTTATTAAAAAATAAGTCGTAATTTTGTAATTCAAATTTAAACATAAACCAAAAACCTAAAACCTAAAAATTATTATTATGAAAAAGACAAAAAAGAAATTTTACATTTTCAGTACCCATGATTTTTCTAAATTACATTACATCCCGATCAATAGGGTAATTTATGAATCGAACAAAAAATTGATTCGAAAATCTATGAAAAAAATAGGATTTGATCCTTCAATTCCCATGATTTTATGGATTGATATGAGAGGATTGTATGGTAAAATTGGACAATGGTATATTTTAGATGGTCAACATCGTTTTGAGGTGAGTGTGGAATTGGATCAAGATGTATATTTTACTTTCCATGTATTTGAAAATGAAAATATATTATCTGATGATGAACTGAAATTTCAAATCAGGGAATATATTACAGAAATCGTAAATAACAATTCAAAGAAATGGGGGGCAAAAGATAATATCGATAGTTTTGTCAAAGAAGAAAACCCCTTTTACACAAAAATGGATCAATTGGTTAAAAACACCAAATTGACCAATACACACATAATCAAATTTCTTACAGGTAATCCGGAAGTAACAACCAATTCTATTAGAAAATATGGTAATAAGTTAAAACAGGGTGATCCCAAATTTACAAATGAATGTATAGATTTAAATGTCGAAATATGGAAATATTTTCATTACGCTGGAAAATTTGAATTTGCAACACCATTGGCACGTCTTGTTGAAAAATACATGGAAGATCCCCAATGGGACAAATATAAGAGAAACTTAATTAATTCGGCAAAAAGAGGTAGAATGTCACATCAACCAAATGTTAATTCGTGGTATTCAAAATTAAAAGAATGGTCGAAAATTCCAATAAAAAAGTTATATGTGTAATTAATATTAAATTCTTTCAAAAGGGGGTTCATCTATATGAACCCTTTTTTGTTTTAGGATATTTAATATATAAAAAGAAAACACACATCGATGAGTTCTGACTTGAGTAAAATTGGACACGAATATAATTATGATAATAATTATTTTAGAATGATTTTAGTCGCCTTGGCTAAAACATTAAACAGAAATATTAGATGGGTTTATAGATTCGAAACCGGAAAAAAATGTGTTTCATTACCTTTCTACTCAAGTATGGTTGGTGAACAACGTTTTTTATTAGATTCATTTGTTGATGATGTTACCGATCAAAGGGTTGAACTTAATACAGATCAAAAACAACGTGGTGTTATAACATTAGAAAACTGGTCACCAGTTAGTGATGAATACGCGAACCCAAATATGTATATACCTAAAACTGTTAAGATAAATAAGGAATTGAAGAGAATCGTAACCAAAGTGAAAGCGATACCCATTCAATTAACTTATAATGTGGAAATACATTTGGCATCTGAAGGTGAAAGTTATATTTGTTATCAAAAAATATTAGATATGTTATATAACTACTATTTCTTCAGTATGGATTATTATGGTTTAAAAATAGATTTGGTTTTACAAAAACCGGATGATAAAACATTCGAATTACCTAGGGATATTCCAGTGGAAGGTTCTAGGGATAAAATTATTAAAATTCCATTGACTGTAAGATGTTATTATCCATCTTGGAAGGTCGATACTGATAAATTGGATTGTGGTGAAAATATTGAATTCGAAAATATGAAAAAAGTATATTACAAAGCTTATATACACGATATGAAAAGATTAAGAACATTAACCACACCGAATTTGAATGATCCCGCTTTTCAAAATTCTACTGGTGAAC
>Ga0247841_10000916_pt1 | contig 72190 bp, 80 predicted proteins | sample LaCruzMarch2015__2_FD_192410 | JGI IMG/M metagenome (GOLD analysis project Ga0247841, IMG submission 192410) | Freshwater microbial communities from meromictic Lake La Cruz, Castile-La Mancha, Spain - LaCruzMarch2015_18m | ecosystem: Environmental > Aquatic > Freshwater > Lake | place: Spain... | reverse complement strand
TTATAAAGGACACCCCATCATTTCCGATGGAAACTTTGGACACCCCATGACTTCCTGTGGAACTTGTCTGAGACTGTTTTGAGACTTTTTTATATGAATAGTTTAAAAGCCTTATGAATTGTTTTTCTATAAATCGAAAGATATTTAAAGCAAAAGTTCTAACTTGATTATTAGTACGATAAAAGGGGGGAAGTTGATAACATCTTTAATAAAAGAGTGTACTGTTACTTTTCCTATTTTCTATTCTATAAAAAATAAAAACGAGGCGATATAAATGGATAAACAAGCTAGAATAAATTTAGTTTCAGTTATTTTGATGGTTGTAATTGCAGTCTTATTTGCTGTCTTTGTAATGGCAGCTCCTACAGGTACTGTTGGAGTTGGAACTGCTTTAATATCTTCTGTAGATCTAGAGCAAAATATTACTATAACTTATGATGAAGTTATGGATAATTCTACCAATCCTGTAATCGCTTTTGAAGGTTCTGGTTATTTCTCAACTGATGGCGATGGTGCATGGGATGCTACAAATACAACTTGGACAGAAACATTTACACATGGCGGAGATTCAGAAGCTGTCATAGGAGTCAATGCAACTTGTTCTGGTGCAAATAATTTAAGCGGAAATGCACAAATTGCAAGCATTAATGATACATTTGATATTGATACTATCCTTCCAAACGTTACTGTAACAATGAATGCTTCTACTTTCAAGATTGGAGAAACAGCAATCGTAACTTTCACATTCTCAGAAGCACCAACTGGATTTACTTCAGGTGATGTAACCGTCGGTAATGGTGCAATCGGAGCAATAGATTCTAGCAATCCTCTTATCCAAAATGCAACATTTACTCCTGATAATGGTGTTGAAGATACAAGTAATATAATTACTGTAGGAACTGGTTGGACTGATGCTGCATTAAACGCACCATCAAATACTTCAGATTCTCCAAATTATAATATAGATACAATTGCACCAGCTTGTCCCGCTCCAACAATTGTTGAAAATGCAACACCTGGCAATCAATATCAAATAGGTACTACACTATATTTTACAGATTTAGCATCACCTGGAGATTTTAATGTTTCAATAAGTCCTACTGATGCAGGTTCTGGAATTCAAAAAGTTAATTTTCCAAATACAATTTCTTTAGGTGGAGATGTTACGAATCCTGGTCCTTATTTGAAAACATATAATTGGGTATATGATGAATTATCTAGCTATCCAACAGCAACAATAACTTGTTATGATAATGCTGGAAATACAAATACAAGTAATTTTGCAGTTTTAGAAGATATTTATCCAACATTATCTTTGGTTACTTTAAATAATTCTTATGTTAAAAATGGAACTACTATACAAATTACAACAGATGGTTCTGATGCAGGTTCTGGAATATTTGATTGCAATGCAAAATTAACTGCAACTGCAGATGTTGCTGGATATAACTCTCCTGTTGCAAGTTTAGGAGATTTAGGTACTGATTGCAATGGTTCTTTGGTAATTGATGCAGCAGATGGAACTTATTATATTGGAGTAAAACCTTCTGATAATGTTGGTTTAGCTCCAAATCCTGCTTTTTCGAGTGCAATTATAATGGACAATATAAAACCTAACGTTACTTTTGTAGAATCAGACGGAGCTATTTATATGGCTGGAGCAGACCCTTCAATACAGATCAATTTTAGCGAAGATGTTACTATACCTACTGTAAGCGTAGCTCCTAATGGAAGCACACAGACAGTAAATAATTGCAGTGATTCAAGTGCAAAAACATGGTGCTTCAGTTATACACTACCTAATTTAACAGATTCAACAACTGAAACAATCACAATAACTTTAGCTCAAGATATGGCTGGAAATATAATGGATGCAGATGCAACGCATACTTTTGATGCAGATACAAAAGCACCATCAGTTGGTGCAACAACTCTAAGCTTATTTACAGTATTCAGTTCTTATATAAAAGGAACTGGAACCATAATTGGCGGAACTGCAACAGACGCATCATTAGATACAGCTAGCTGCGAATATAGTTCAGATAACGGTTCAACTTGGTCAGCAGCAGCATGGAATACAGATCATTGTGAAAAAACTTCATTCGCAATTTCAGATGGAGTTAATTATACATTCAATACAAAGATAAATGATACAGCAGGAAATATGAATGGCGGAACATTCACAAGTACTTATACAGGAGATACTGCTGCTCCGACAACAACAGCTTCTGCTGTAAAAAGCGATGGAAATGCTTATACATTTAATACATGGACAAATTCATCTTATGTAAATATAACTTTAAGCTGCTTAGATGGTGGAGCAGGTTGTGATACAAAACTTTATTGTACTGACCTAGCAGACACATGTACTCCAACAACAGCTTATTTAGGTGTTGTTCAGATATCAACAGCATCAACAAGTTATATAAGATATCTTTCAAATGACAGCTTAAGTAATGTTGAAACAGTCAAAAGCAGTACAATCAAGATAGATACTTCAGTACCTGTTGTAAATTCAACTTCACCATTAAATGACAGTTATTTAGGTTCAGCTAATGTGCCTTTTGGAATAACAGGTTTAGTTTCAGATGCATTGTCTGGAGCAGTTAATGTATCTGTTTTTGCAAATGGAGCATATGTCTTTGTTGATGATACAGTCGGAGGCGGAAACTGGTTAGTTGTATGGTCCCCTTCAGATGGTAATTATAACTTAACATATACTGCTTGTGATGCAGTAGGTTTATGTTCTAATTTTTATGTATACAATATAACAGTTGATACTACAGCACCTACAGGATATTCTGTTTCAATAGACCAAGCTTATATCAACAACGCAAACAAAGCAGCAATGTCTTTCACTTTTGCAGGAGCAGAAGTTGGAACAGCATATAACTATTCAATCGATGATACAGCTATTGGTTCTCCAGTAATAGGAAATGGAACAGTAACTGGAGCAACACAACAGATAACTGGAATAGATGTAACAACATTAAATGATGATACTTTAACATTGAGTGTAACCTTAACAGATGTCGCAGGTAACCTTGGTAATGCTACAACAGATACTGTCACAAAAGATGTAATTGCACCAGATGCAGACTTTTATCTATTAACTGCTAATGGTGTTCCTTATGTTTCAGGAACATGGTCTAAATATGTAGTATATATGAGACTAAATTGCAGTGATGCAACTTCAGGATGCAAGTATGTATGGCAAAATGGTTATGGTACTCCTAATACTAATTTGAGTGCTCCATTTAATGCAACACTTTTACAATATAATGAGATGGAATTTAATGGAACTTTTAGATATCTTGGAGAAGATTTTGCAGGAAATAATGGAACTGTAGAAAACATATCTGTCAAAATAGATAGGATTGCTCCTACAACATTTGACGATGAGACAGGATTATGGCATGCAGCAGACTATTCAATAACATTAACTGAAGAAGATAATTTTTCAGGTATTGCTTATACAACTTATCGTGTAGATGCTGGCGCATGGACAAATGGAACAAGCATAAGCATAAATACAGATGGAAACCATACTATACTTTATTATTCAGTAGATAATGCTGGAAATGTTCAGTCTACTGAAACTGTTTATGCCGCTTTGGATAAAACAAAACCATCACCGATAATACTTTCATCTCCAGTACATGGTTCATATCATGCAACAAATACAAGCATACCTTTTGAATTTACAGCTACAGATACTAATTTAGCTAATTGTACTATAAATGATAACTCTGTCCAAACAACTTTCATAAAAGGCGGTTCCATGAATGATAGTGGTTATCTAGTATACGGTATGGATGTAACTGAAGGATTACATTTATGGAATGTAACCTGCTATGATCTTGTTGGAAATTCAAATACAAGTGCAAACAATAATTTTACAACAGATGTAACTTCACCGATAGTTGCAATAGATGTGATTCCAGATTATGTAAATACAGTTACCTATAGTGTAACAGGAACATATACTGAAACAAACCTACAAAACATATCTGTAAATGGTGTTTTGGCAACAGCTGCAGGAGGAGTATATAATGCAACAATATCTTTATCTTCAGATACAAATATTACAATAACTGTTAATATTCTTGATAAAGTGGGTTATACAAATTCAGCATCTGATTGGGTTGTAAGAGATACAGCAGTGCCATCAGTTACTCTTTATGCACCTGGAAATAACTCTTATTTAAATGATAGTGGCGTCTTGATTAATTTTACTTATACAGATAATTTTGATTTAAGTATAATTTGTTCATTAATTAAAGATGGATTATTTGGTGGAACTCATACAATTTCAAATGGAAGCATATCTGCATTTACTTATGGTGGCGTAACCGAAGGAATTCATACTTGGATGATGAACTGTACAGATGATGCTGGAAATTCAGGATTAAGTGATTTAATAACTTCTACGGTAGATTTAACTGCACCTGAATTTGGAAATGTAAGCAACATTACAATATTTATCAATGAAAGCATTGCAAATAATTTTGATTTGACAGATGTAACAAGTCCAATAGTATCAAATACAACTGATAACATTAACGCTAATTATAACACCAACTTTACAATGAATGCAAGCGGTTATTTCATAAATAGTACGCCTCTTGTAGCTGGAACATATATGGTTCAAGTAACTGCTGCTGATGCTGCTTCAAATGTAGAAGATGCTACAATATTTATTACTGCTCTAGGTTTAACATCTGAATTAGCAACAAATTCAACAACAACAGTCGGAGATAATACAACTATCGTTGTATTCAACGCACTTAGCGGAAATGTTACAGAGATAGTAATACCTTCATCAATAAATGAAACAACAGAAATAACTTTAGACATGAGTGCTTTGGTTAATGACTCTTATCAAGTTGAGATACCAAATAACTTAACATTAACAAGAGAAGGCACCAACTTTACTTACACTGTTTCAATAACAGCAGGAACAGTAATCACAGGTCCTTCAACTTGGGATGGAAATATTACATTGCCTACAGTTGGAAATGCAACCTATTCAGTTACAGGTGGATCTGTTGATACTGTAATAAGCATAGGATCTAATCTAGGGCTTAATTTTTCATTACCAGTTCAGATAATTATTGGTGGAATGGCTAACAAAAGTGCAGCATGGTCTACTGGAACAAGTTTAACAAAAATAACAACAATATGTAACAGCGGAAACTCATCAAATACAACTGCACCAACAAATATAAGTGGAACTAGTCCGAGAGAATGTTATATCAATTATGACAGCAGCGATTTAGCAATATGGACATACCACTTTACAAATTTTGGAGCATACTCTAGACCTTCAGGAGGAGGCGGAGGTTCAGGAAGTTCTTCAGTTTCATCACTAAATATAATCTTGACAAACACAGACACATTATATACTGGATTGACTGATGGTGATAACTTGAAATTTGCAATAGGTGGAGAGCAACACATCATAAAAGTTATCAGATATAATGTACCTGGGCAGTATGCTGATTTAGAGCTGCAGTCAACACCAATACCATTTACATTAAATGTTGGTGAATCAAAAGTCTTTGATTTAGGTACTGAAAAGCTTTATGTAGGCTTATATGCTGTAAGAAGCTCTGGTGCAGAATTGATCTTGAGAAACTATATATCTAAGATACCTTTACAGAAACTGAACTTGACTTATCCAAAAGCAACTGAAGAAGTTCAAGAAGAAACTCCTGTAGAAGAAACTCAGGTTGAAGGACAACCAGTCACAACAACTAAACTAAAACCAAACTCAAAATCTGGCTGGATAGTTACAGGAATAATCTTGGTTGTAGGAATTGGAGCTTTGATCATAGCTAAAGGAAGAAAGAAGCACGGACATCACCAAGAACATCATCACCATAAGTGATGATTTTATTTTTTTAATATTTTCTTTTTTTCTATTTAATTAATATAGATGCATATCCTACAGAATTAGAATAGTCTTTAACTATATCTCCAGAAGTATAATATTTAAGCAATTCTGCTTTTTTATAACCAAAAGCTTTAGCAATCTCGATAAGAGCATAGATAGGATAATAGCCACATATTGTCAGCTCTTTTGAACCAACATACTCTAAAAAGCCTTTAGAATCAAGATTTTTGATAAAATCAATAGCAGAAGAATCAAGCTTATACATATTTTCTTTAATATCAGATGAAAAAGGAACAAAACCATAGTTAGGACCATAATGAGTAAAATCAGAAGACGTGATAAAAATAACTTTTTTTCCAGAAATTGTTTTTTTAAGTTTTAAAGCAAAATCTTTAACATCTATATCCGGACTTATAATAATTGGTAAAATCTTAAAATCAAAACCTTTATTGATAAACTGTAAAAAAGGAAGCTGAACTTCAATAGAATGCTCATTTTGATGAGGAATCTCATCAATAGGTATTTTTGTTATTTTAGATATTTCTTTTCCAAAATTAGAATCAACTTTAACAATACCTAAAGGAGTTTCCCAGTCTTCTACGCTTATACACGAATCAAAACCATTATGGCTTAGACCAAGAAGGATATAAAGATCAGGAATAAAAGATTCTCCAATCTCTTTATAAGAATAAGCAGCACAACTACCTGAAAAAGCATATCCTGCATGAGGACATATACATCCAAACATTTTTTTGCTGCGTTTAGAAGAAGGCAATCCAGAAGACTTAAAGCAAGACTTGATCTGTTCAGTCAACTTCTTAGAATCAGCTTCATAAAACTGTCCATCAACAATAGATTGTCTCATGGAATTATTTTTCTTATCTTAGCAACTGTATTTTTACTGAAATTTTCAAGATTATAATAAACAGCAATTCTCTCGCTAAATCTTCCTGAACTTATGTTACATGGAACGTTAAATATCTTTTTATCATTATCTTCAATTGTCTGATTAGGATTTATCAAACAACTATAAAGCTTAATCTGATTTATGATCACGCTTTGATTATTCAGATTCCTTATCTCCATACTTAAAGATGAATTATCAACATTAAATTTCTGGCATAATAATCCAGAACCATCTAAGAATTCACAGCTTTCATTCTGGATACTATAGAAATTCCACCATATTAAACCAACAATGCCAATGATAATAACAGCTATTGCCCAGCCATATGTTAAAAAAACATTAAAAGATTCATGACCTTCTAATTTTTTGATATCTTTTTTTACAGCTTCTGCATCTTTTTTAAGTATGCATTCTACTTTTTGGCAATCTTTGTCTATTGCCATCTCTATTTCTCTTTTTTTGATACCTAATTTTCCGAACATAATAAAAATAAAGAAAAAGAGGTATATAAATCTTTAGTATCTATAATGTTCAGATTTATATGGTCCTTCAATATTAACGCCAATATATTCAGACTGTTTTTTGGTTAATCTGCTCAATTTTGCACCCAGTTTAGCTAAGTGCAATCTTGCAACCTCTTCATCAAGCTCTTTTACTAGCCTATACACTCCTATCTTATGGTTTTCTTTCCATAATTTTATCTGAGCCAATACTTGATTTGTAAAACTGGTGCTCATGACAAAGCTTGGATGACCTGTTGCACATCCTAGATTTACTAAGCGTCCTTCAGCCAATACATAAATAGAATGTCCGTCTTTAAATGTATATCTGTGAACAGGACATTCACTACCTTTAATTGTAGTTTTTTTAATTCCAGGATATTTCTCAAGCTGAGCCATCTGGATCTCATTATCAAAATGCCCTATATTGCAGACAATTGCCTGGTCTTTCATCTTTGACATATGCTCTATAGTTATTATGTCTGTGTTTCCTGTTGCTGTAACATATATATCTGCTTCTGGCAAAGCATCTTCTATGGTTGTTACCTTAAATCCTGCCATACAAGCCTGTAACGCGCATATTGGATCTATCTCAGAAACTAAAACTTTAGCTCTTTCATTTTTCATAGATTCTGCGCATCCTTTTCCAACATCTCCATAACCGCAAACCATTACTGTCTTTCCTGAAATTAAAACGTCCATTGCTCTTTTTATTCCGTCTGGCAAAGAATGCCTGCATCCGTATACATTGTCAAATTTAGATTTAGTTACAGAATCATTTACATTTATTGCAGGAAACATAAGCTTTCCTTGTTCCATCATCTGATAAAGCCTATGAACACCTGTTGTTGTCTCTTCTGAAACACCTTTAATATCTTTTATCTTAGTCTGCCATTGTTTTTTGTCTTCTTTATAACATTGTTTTAAACAATTCATAAGTTCAAAAAAATCTTCACCTTCTTTGCTGTAATCTTTTTCAAGTATAGATGGATCTTTTTCAATTTCAACGCCTTTATGGACCATCAAGGTTGCATCTCCGCCGTCATCTACTATTAAAGTAGGACCTTTTCCATCAAAATCTAAGGCTTTTTTTGTACATTCCCAATATTCTTTTAAGTTTTCTCCTTTCCATGCAAAAACAGGAATTCCAGATTTTGCAATTGCAGCAGCTGCATGATCTTGAGTTGAAAATATATTGCAGGAACACCATCTTACCTGAGCACCTAATTCTGATAAAGTCTCAATCAGAACTGCAGTCTGGATAGTCATATGTAAAGAACCCATAATCCTTGAACCCTTCAATGGCTTTTCTTTAGAATATTTATCTCTTATAGAAATCAGACCAGGCATCTCTTTTTCTGCAATTTCAATCTCTTTTCTGCCAAAATCTGCTAATTTGATATCTTTAACCTTGTATGTTTTTGATTCATCCATATTAACCACCCATAATTATGCTTTTGTTATTATTTATATATTTTAACCTATATTTTGTAGATTTTGTCCGGATTATATTAAATATATCGTACAAAATACAAATATTTATATATTAATGCGGACATTAATAATTATCTTTAGTTAAAGGCCTCCCTTGACAACGCCCCCAAAAGTTGAACATTTAATTCTAAATGTTGGGAGGCCTTTACAAAAGCTAATATGATTGAAGACAAAGACTGGAAGATTTTAGAAGTCTTACGGGAAAACTCGAGATTACCTATACGAGACATAGCTAAAAAGACCAATCTACGTCCAAGTACAGTACATGACAGAATATCAAAATTAAAAGAAGATAAAGTTATAGAAAAATTTACTGTCAAATTAAATAACAAGGCAGTGAATGAAAATTTTATTGTTTTTATGTTTGTCACAACTTCTAAGGATCTAGAACCTATATTTTTCAACAATACTCATATCAAAGAGGTTTTTGGAGTTACAGGAGAATATGATCTGTTATTAAAATTAAAATTTGGGAATATAGATGAATTCAATAAATTTGTGATTGACCTAAGAAAAAATAAGAGCATAGAAAAAACAATAACAATGGTTGCTACGATTGATATCAAAGAAGAAATCTAATATAATCTTTTGATATTCTCTTTTAAAGAGTAATCTAATCTTGCGCTTATCTGTTCAACCACTTTTGCAGATGCATATGAAGCTATCTTTCCAGCTTCTTCTAAGGGTAGATTATTTGCAATAGAATATAAGATTCCTGCAGCATACATATCTCCTGCTCCAGTTGTATCAACAACTTTAGTTATAGGAAATGGCTTGAATTTCAATATCTTGTTTCTTATCTTAATCATAGAACCATCTTTTCCAAGTTTTACAATAACAAGCTTAACATCTTTTGATACTTTCAATAAAGCTTGTTTTTCATCTGAACAGCCAGTAAATGTTTTTGCTTCTTTTTCATTCAAAAATAATATGTTGACATATTTTTTAACAATTTTTCTAAACTCATGAAGATTTCTTTCAATCAAAGAATAGTCTGATAGATCAACAGAAACAACAATCTTGTTTTTTTTAGCAATCTTCATCGCATATAAAGAAGCTTTTTTAAGTTCAGGATTTTCAAGCATATAACCTTCTAGATGAAGTATCTTGCTTTTTAATAATTCTTTTTTGTTAATATCTTTTTTTGTAAATCTTACAGAACTTCCTAGATATGTTGCAAATGTCCTTTCTGAGTCTTTTGTTATCAAAGCCAAAACATTTCCTGTATGAGCTTCATCTCTTTTTAAGTCACAAATAACACCATGTTGAACCATAAACATCTCATAATCAAATCCTATCTTATCTCTGCCAACTTTACCATTAAAAAAAGCTTTTCCACCTAAACAAGCAATTCCTGCCATTGTATTTGAGACAGAACCTCCTGCTTGGACCATTGTTTTATTATTTCTTAAAACACTCTTAAAAAAATCAAGATGAACATCATCAACTAAAGTCATAGAACCTTTTCTTAGCCTTAAATCTTGGATATCTCTGTCATCAACTTCTACTAAAGTATCCATCAAAGCATTTCCAATTCCGAAGACATCATATTTTTTCATAATAATCATTCTATTGATCTTATTTCTCCTATAATGTCATATTTTCTTTTTTCTTTTTCAGGATCCATTTCAACTACTAATAAATTTCCAACTTCGATTAAACCCAAAGTTAGACCATCAATGCTGTCTGTTTTCAATAAATTTTCAGCATCTTCTGGTTTTAATCCAAACATACGTGAAAAATTGTAAGGTTCTTGATCTTTCATCGTATAATCTGCTTCTTCTGCTATTTCTTCAGGATCATCTGAAGTTGAAGAAGAAATATAATATTTAGGTTCAAAAGAAAATCTAATCAATTGAGTATAATCCAATGCAAATTGCGAAATAACTATACTTTTTCCAATATAAGGTTGAACTCCTTCTGGAAGAGTTTTAACCTCTTGTTTTACAACATCTGTTATTTCCATCATATCACCTAAGGCATATAAAATCTCACCATTTATAAATCTTTCTATTTGTTACTACTATAAAGAGGTTAATTAAATTCATAAATATAGGCTTGGTTTATATATAAAAAGAGGTGTATAATGTTAAATGACTGCAATTATGACAAGGCCTTACTTATAGGCAAAATAAGCAAGATAATTCTTTTTTTAAAAAAGCATGCAGAAGAAGATGCAATAAAAGAAAATCATGTTTTATGCAATAAACTATATTCTGAGCTAGAAAAAGACTTAGAAAAATATGTAGAAAAGCTAAGATTAGCAGTAGAAGGCCTTTCAAAAGAAGGTAAGTTTAACTGAATAAGTCATCAAATTCATCTAGATATTTTTGAACAACATCCTTATCATTTATAATAAGGATATTCTCATCATTTTTTTCATCTGCAGCTTTTGTAGGGTTATAACTTCCTGTAATTACAGTCTGATTGTCTATTATGAAAACTTTATGGTGAAGAGTATAGTTATTCTTATCTTTTTTAACAAGAACATTATTTTCAAAAAGAGGATTATACTGTTCATATTCCATTGTGATCCTTTTTGCTTCTACAATTCCGCGGACATCCAAGCCCAGATTATTTTTTTCTATAAGTTTGTCTGCAATATAAGAATCTGTAAAAGAAAATATCATAAAATAAATGCTTTTTTGAGAATTTTCGAGCTCATCTAAAACATGTTTTTGGCATCCATCTTCAGGACAGAAGTAATTTTCATATTTTTTGCCATTAAAATATAATATAGGTTCTAAATTAACCTGACCTTTACCAAAGTTATAGTTCCATAATTCGTTAAATTCCAATTCATAATTATTTGACAACAATTTAGATTCAATTATTATTACGTTATTGTTATTCTTAAAAGCATCATTTTCAGTAGGATTAAAACTACCGGTTAAAACAATAGAATTGTCAAATATGCAGAATTTATTGTGCATAAGCTGAGATTTGGTATCTTTAATGATACCTTTACCAGTAAATTCTGAATTCCAGTTGTCATTATCTACTACAATCTTGACATCAAGTTTTTTGCTTTTTTCAGAAAATACAGCTAATGCTTTTTCGAGATCTATATCATATAATGCACAATGGATGCTTTTTTCAGAATTATTGATATATCTGACAAGTAATTCCTCACAGTTTTCTTTTGGGCAGAAATAAACCAAAGGATCAGAAATATCTTCCTTTGCCAGATTAATAACTACGTTGCTGTTTATATTAGAACATCCTATAATGATCAAAGCTAAAATAATGATATATCTTTTCATTTCAAAGAATCTATACTTCTTGAGATGCTAAACCTTGTCTGAGGATACATATTTTCAAGCTTGTCCAGCATCTCCTTTGTTTTTTCATCCTTCTTATTTGGTATAAATTTGATATTATTATATCTTGCAAACAGCAAAGCTTCTTTATCTGTTATTGTTTCAAGAACAGAGATCCCTTTCCATGCTTTTTTTTCTTTTTTATAGAATAGTTTTTCAATAAAATCATTGCATTTGTCATCCATGGTGTATTTTACAACAATCTTATTTGCTTTTTTAGGGTCTTTTGTAAACTTTTTAGGCAATTCACCTACAATCAGATCAATAAACAATCTGCTTAAGGAATCTTTTACATAGATCACATCATTTTTCTTGAATAATTCACGTAATCTTAGATCTTTTCTTACTCTTTTTTCAATAAGCCTGCAAAATGATGATTTTTCCATACTAAAAGTTATAAATGCAATCTTATATTAAAGTTTTGTTAGTATTTGTTACCACTTTAAAATGGTTCAAAAACGAAACATTTATATATAAGCTACACTACTCTAGTATAGTAACAAATATAGTTCGCAATCACCTCTTTTTCCCGGGGCACCTCTTTCGGGAGGTCTCTCGGGTTTATATTCATCTTTTTTTCTTTTTAGATCTAGAGCCTATACTTAATCCTATAAATAATCCAGAAATAAATATTAAAATAAAGCTTATAGCTACATTTTTTTCAATATTAAAATTAAAGATATCTCTTTTGGAATCTTTAAAATATATATCTAAGTTTGATAGTTCTAGACTGTATTCTGCAAAAAGTATGCTTGAATAGATATCTTTATCTTTTAAGTCATCTGCATACTCATAATAAGAATAGCCTATGACTGGAAAAATTCCCTTCTCCTGGCTTTTTATAATATTTCTCTTTATGATCTCTAGCTTTTTTTCAGTTACATTCAAAAGATTTGATTCTTCTACACCAATCATATTGAGTATAGTATCTGAATCTGCTTTTGCTTTTGAAGCTTTAAACAGACAAAGCTCATAGTCTGAGTTTTCAAAATCTTCTCTTGCAAGATTTATCTCTTTTTCAGTTTCTGAAAAATCCATCTCAGTCAATAATCTGAGATATTGCAACCTTTCCTCAGCTTCAGCTATCTTGTTCACGCATGATTTTTGGATTTCATCTTTATCTATTATAAACTTTTTTTCACCTGTATTAAAAAAATTAGACCAAGAATAAGCTGAATTCAACCTTTCTATACTATAAGCCAAAAGGCTTATCTTTTCAGTCAAATTATCACTATTGATCATATTATCTATACTTTGTTCTGCTTCAATAAGCCTTTCTTTAACAACCATATAAGTTTCTAAATCTGTTATTGTACTGATATTTTTTGTCTCTAATCCTTCGCTAAAATTTTTTATCTCAGATTTTATCTCAACAGATATCCTTAACATCTCACTTTTATTTGGATTAATACTTTTTTGAATCAGGTAAGACATTTTTGTATTGCTTCCAAAGCAGTATGATGCAGCAGAATAATATTTACCATTCTCAAAAGCTTTTAAAGATCTGTTACTTAAGTTCAATACATCTTCATAGATATCTTTATCTTCTTTGCTTAAGTTAATGATTGATATCTCTTTTTTTAATTCTGAAGACCTATTGCATAAATCTTCTGCAACCTTCTTCATTGTTTCAATGTATCTTGGATTTATAGTAAAACTATAATCTGTTTTAACCATCTCTTTCCCACTTATAAAAAATAAAGCCTCATCAATCGTTGAAACCTCTATTATTTTGATTCCTAATTTAGAACCATATTCAACCAGGTCAATTTTTGATGAATTTTCTAAAGATTCGTTAGTAGCATTTTTCATATCTGACTCTGATGAATCAGTTATTCTTTCTCCATTAGGTATCAATACCGTTTTTATCCCTATTCCTGCAGCAGCATCTATCTTCTCTTTTAATCCACCGACAGGCCCTATTAAACCTCCTGAATTAATTGTACCTGTAATTGTTATGTTTTGGTTTAATTTTAAGTCCTCTAAAGCAGCTATTGTTATAAGCGCAATTGCAGCTCCTGCAGAAGGTCCTCCTACAATGACCGCACCTGATTTAATCGTATAGATAAAATCATAATTATCGCAATTAAAATCATTTTGAGAACAAACAACTTCTTTTGCAAATCTTGTTGACATCTGAGTATCTAATTTTGTCAAAGGATATGTATCTAAAAAAACACGTCCTTTACCTTCTTTAAGCTCAAGATATAGATATGCAGAAGATCCTTCAAACCTATCATTTACTTCTTTTACAGCCAATAAAGGCATGCTATATTCTTTTGCAACAACAACAGGCACTAAAACTAGAATAAACAAAAAAACAAATAATAATCTCATTTTTTCTTTGCTTCTTTTTTGATTTTCATAATAGAAACTAAAGCAATAATGGCTATTCCTGCCAATAATGAAAATGCGTTTATTGATTCTGTTCCTGGTGACAATAATTCTGAACTTTGCTCTACTATAACGGGAGCTATTGTTGGTTTTTCAAAAGAAATGACAGCATGATTAAAAGAAGGCATCATTGCAAATATAGCCATTCCTACAACTGCAAAGATAAAAATCATTGAAATAAATGCATTTGAGTAACTTTTATCATATGGTTTTGTAAAAATATCTTTTGTTTTTTCAAATTCCTTCAGTATTATATGTTTTAATTTCAGATGATAATATGCCTTTATTGTTTTATGGGGTCTTATTTTTGAAGCTTTGTGAACTATCCTCACAACATCAATCTTTGGAATCTTTGCTGCTTTTTTTGAAACTCTCTTTATATGAAAGATAAAATGTTTTTTTATGAATTTATTAATAGTTAAAGAGAATATTCTAGCTATTTTTTCAATTTTCTTCATATTGATTATGTTTTCCTTTCTCAACACGATCAATAATATTATTATTACACCAAGAGTAATTGGAGTAAAATCAATAGGTCTTGAATATGATAATTGTTCGAGAGCTTCGCCTACAGCAACAGTTGGCTGGCTGATACTATCCCTGAACAAGCCTCTATTCACTTCATAATCAAAAGCCACGCCACACATAAAAAGTAATGTTATCATATAAACAAACAAAACTTTTTCATGTTTTGAACCAATCTGTTTTTTCATTTTATTTTTGCCTCCTTTAATGTTACATTGCCTTCATGATCTTCAACAAATCTTAAAATTGTTTTAGAATTCCATCCTTTAGCTAAAGCTAGCTCTTTCGGGATTGTTATCTTATATTGTCCGTTATTTACAACAACTTTTACCATATTAGTACTATTATATTACTTTATAAATACTATTAAAGTATTATAATATACTTATTTAGTACTATTTATATATAAAGGTTGTGTTTAGAATTTATCACAAATAGATTAAGAATCAGTTACTATTAGTTTTCTCAAGCTTTTCAGTAAATCTGCATTTAGGATATTTATTGCATCCTAAAAAAGCGCCATAGATAGATTTCCTAACAACCAATTGACCTTCTTTACATTTAGGGCATGGTCTTTCTAATTTCCCTGATTCAATCTGAGACATCTCTTTTAACTGCTCTTTAGTATGACCTTCCATCTTAGCAGGACATTTTGAATTGATGCATACTTCCTGAGGCTGTTTGCCTTTCTTTATAACTAAAATTTTTGGAAGTTTGCATGATTCACATATATTTTTTGTTGGTTTTATCAATGCCTGCGGCAAAGAAAATATTGTTTTGCAATCAGGGTATTTGTTGCATGCTATAAACTGTCCAAATTTGCCTCTTCTTATGCCTAATAGTCCATCTTCACAATTAGGGCACTTTCCAATATGGGTCATCACATTGATTGTTTCACGATTAGCAGCAGACAATTCTTGTCCAATATCTTTTTCATGTTTTTTGAAATCAGCAACTAAACCAGTAACTACTTTTTTAACTTCATCTATGACTTCTTTTTCTGTTTTTTTATCTTCTCTGATCTGGTCCATCTCTTCTTCAAAATGTCTTGTCAACTGTTCATCAACTAATGTTGGACAATGTTTTGTTAAAGTATCAGAAGTTCTTATCCCTAATTCAGTAGCTTCAATAGATTTTCCATCAACATAACCTCTTTGGAATAAAGTATCTATAATCTGAGCTCTAGTAGCTTTTGTTCCTAAATTTCTTTTTTCCAATTCTTTTATAATTGAAGATTCAGTATATCTTTTAGGAGGGGTTGTCTCTTTGTCAAGCATTGTTATCTTTTCAATAACAACATCATCACCTTTTTTCATAAGTGGTAATTCAGTTTCTTTGAAAGTTGCATATTTTCCGTACAATGTATGCCATCCTTTTTCAACAGTTGTTGTTCCTTTTGTTATGAAAATCTCTTCTTTAACATCAATATCTGCTTTTATTGTCTGACGCACAGCAATATCTCCAAAAGTTGCTAAGAACCTTCTAGTAACTAAATCATAAATCTTCATCTTTTCAGCTTCTAATTTAGGAATGATTCCTGTAGGATAGACTGCTGGATGAGCAGGATCTGTCTTTTTGCCGTTATTTGGTTTTAGATTTTTTCTTTTAAGCAAGAAATTAGCAGCATCATGATATTCTTCTGATTTCAATAGACTATTCAAAACTTTAGCATAACCTATAGATGGCGGCAATTGATTGGAAGATGTTCTTGGATAAGATATATAACCTCCGGTATACAGATCTTGAGCAATCTCAAGAGTTCTTTTAGGAGTTGTCCCTAAACATCTATATGCTTCAATCTGCAAAGCTGTCAAATCAAACGGATGGGGGGGTTCTTGATTAAATTTAGTCACTTCAATATCTTTTATCTTTCCTTTTTTTTCGTTTTTTACTTTTGAAAATATCTGTTCAGCATCTTTCTTGTCAAATATCTTATCTTTTTCATGCCATGCTTCAATAGAGCCTTTATTTATCTGACCGTTTAAAGACAGCATCCAGTATGGATCTGGCTTAAATGCCTTGATCTCTTTTTCTTTTTCAACAATCAATTTTAAAGATGGACCTTGGACTCTACCGGTTGACATTAACTTAAAGCTTCCAGTTGTGCTTATTGCCTTTGTTAATGCTCTTGAAACATTAATACCATAATACCAATCTAGGATATGTCTGGTTTCACCTGCATTTGCCTGTCCCCAGTCAAGATGATCAGCTGCTTTTTCATAAGATTCGATCAATTCATCTTTTGTCAATGTTGAGAACTTCATCCTTCTTGCATCTTTTTTCTTAAATACAAATCTGGTAACATTTAATCCAATAACCTCACCTTCAATATCATAATCAGTTGCAATTGTAAAAGAATCTGCTTCTTTGGATAATTTTTTTAGAACGCTTAGATATTTTGAAGTAAAAGCGCTTGATTTGTTTATTTCAGAAGTAGGAACCCACTCAACATCAAATATAGGAAGAGTTTTTGGACCTTCTTTTTGCTTTAAACCATATAAGTGACCTACAGCACATCCAACAATGATATCTTGATTGCCATGCGTAACCTGGTAATAAGGTACCCCATTGATAGCTTTTTTGATAGGTTTACCGTCTGCTAAAGCTTCTGCTACCTTCTTCGCTGCATCAGGCTTTTCACATACGATTAATTCAACCATTTCATTAAAAAGTCCAATTTTATTTAAAAAGTTACCGAAATTTGCATTTTTCGCTATTTTTATATACTCTTTTACATTTTTTTATCTAATGAAAATACTTGCTTTTATCGACATGCACGGAAGCTTGACTGCTTTAAGCAAAATAAAACAAAAAGCTAAAAGTGCAGATATCATTGTGTGCGGAGGAGATTTTACTATATTTGAGCAGGGTATCGATCATATCTTGTCAGAATTTCATAATCTAGGCAAAGATTTTTTAATAATTCCTGGCAATCATGAATCTCCTGAAGAAATTAAAAAATACTGCAAAAAATATAATAATATTCACTATATACATGATACTTTTTTTATAAAAGAAGATGTTGTTTTTTTAGGTTGGGGTGGAGGAGGTTTTAGCATCCTAGACAAAGAGTTTGAAAAAAGCAGCAAAAAACTTATTGAAATCTTAAGGAAGAACAAAGAAAAAGCATATGTTTTTATCTGTCATGCTCCGCCTTATGGAACTAAACTAGATTTATTAGGAAAAAGCCATCATGGAAATAAATCATTGGCTAAATTCATAAAAGAAAATAATATTGATCTGACAATATGCGGTCATCTGCATGAAAATGAGAATAAAATAGATAAAATAGGGAAATCAACAGTAATAAATCCTGGTAAAGATGGTATGTTGATTAATATTTAGATAATAAAACAACTCTAGATTCTTTTTTCTCGTTAATTATACTATATCCTGTTAATCTTGCAATCTGCTTTGCAAATTCTTTAACATCTTTATGATAAGGCATATTTGGAATCTCTAATCTTTGTCTGCTATAACCTACGTGCATATAAGCTTTGCATTCAATCTTGTCAGGTTTATATTTTTTGATCATTTCAGCATATTTTTCAGGAGCAAACATATTTATGTCTTTGACTAAAGTTAACCTAAAAACATTTCTTTTGAATTTTGTCACTAATTTTAGACTTTCCTTTATTTTTTTCCAGCCGTTTTTGATCAAAGGATTGCATACTTTTTGATATGTTTCTTCGTCTGGTGCAGGCAAAGTGATATATAATTGGGTTGGCTGTGCTTTTTTCTTCAATAACTTCTTAAGCATACTAGGATTAGTTCCGTTTGTGACCAAAAACGAATTTATTTTTCTTTTTTTAAGTTCGAGGATCAATTCAGGAAGTTTTGGATATAAAGTGGGTTCTCCAGACAAAGATATTGCAAACTGTTGGGGTTTTTTTATTTCATTTAATTTTTTCTTATCTGCTTTTTTATAGCCAAAATATCCTTCTAAACTTTTATTAAACTGTTTTATACATTCATCAACTATAAATTTAGGATTATCTGATTTTCCAGACCATCTTGGTTTTGTAAAATCAATATCACGCCAGCACCATATGCATCTATGCCCGCAGGTATTCAATGCAGGGGTCATCTGAACGCATAGATGGCATCTTGTATCATAGAATTTTTCTTTGTAACAGATATCTTCTCCTCTTAAAGATTTTTTTGTCCATTCACAGATCTTTATAGCAGAATGATTGCCAATCAGCTTATAACCCTGATTGATCAAATCTTTTCTTTTAAGCTCATCTATCATGTAAAACAAAACATTATTAAACCTTAAAAAGTTTTGTTTTTTAATGAAAATAAAAGAACCTGTAGAAAAGCTGGAATCCAATACAGAATTCAAAGAATGGCAAAAATGCAATCCTAAAAGCTATTTAGTACATATATTCAAATTAGTTGATGAATTGAACAAAAATATCTGGCAGATTGGGTATTATAATGATAGTGGAACAATAACCAGTTTTATCTTAGAAGAATCTGAGATAAAAATAATTCCAGAAGAAAAAATATTTCAGGAGAAAAAAAGAAAAGTAAAAAAATTAGATTTAGGAAAAATTAAGATAGATCTTGAAGAAGCTTTAAAGATTGCACAAGATTTTCAAATAAAAGAATACAAAGGAAACAATCCGCAGAAAATAATGCTCATACTTCAAAATATAGACGGAAAAGTACTATATAATATAACCTATATCACAATAAATTTTAATGCCTTAAATATTAGAATTGATGCAATTGAAGGCAATGTTGTTCATCATGATATTTCACCGTTTGTAAAATTTAGCGGAAAAGCTTCTTAATCTTTCACAATTCACTAATGAAAGTTAATAACAAAATAAAACTATATTTTAGATATATCTTTTTTAAAACTATATTTTGCAGTTTAGTTGTATTTAAATACTAGTTCAATCATTAAAATAATTGTGTTCGGGATCAAGAGGTGTTAGTTTGAATAAAGAAAAAAGAAAACCAATCAGCTATAACACAATAAGACGAAACAAGACCTTAGACGGTTTCTTAGTTCATGAAGAAGACGAAGAAGAGATAAAACAAAACTAATCCGAAACATTTTTAATACCCAATTATTTTCTAGTCATTATGGAAAACACAATTAAACTTAAAGTAAAAAAACTTCATCAAGAAGCTGTTATACCTCAATATGCACATCCAGGAGATGCTGGTATGGACCTTTATTCTGTCGAAGATGTAATGATAAAACCAGGAGAACGAGCTTTAGTTGCTACAGGACTTTCAATGGAACTTCCTGCTGGATATGTTGCATTGATATGGGACAAATCAGGATTAGCTGCAAAATCAGGTATAAAGACAATGGCTGGTGTAATAGAATATACTTATCGCGGAGAATATAAAATCGTTATGCTTAACACTTCTAAAGAAAATTTTGAGGTAAAAAAAGGACAGAAGATAGCGCAGATGCTTGTACAGCCTATAATGACAGCAGAAGTTGAAGAAGTCAAAGAACTTTCTGATACCCATAGGGGTGCTGGCGGTTTTGGTTCAACAGGAAGCCATTAAATCAATTCTTTAATCTTATTCCAAAGAATATCTTGTATCTCTTCAATATTTTTTAATTTATTTTTAGGAGCACAATCAATCACAATCCAATCATATTTTTTTGCAACATATTTATAGGCTTCTGCAGCATCTTTCAGATGTTTTATATCAGCTTCATGGATATCTTTTTTTATTCCGCCAACATAATCACGATGGCCTTTTTTATCAACCAACCGCTGGCCTATTTCAGGAGGCATATATAATAAAATATTTATATCAGGTTTAGGAATGCCAAATATCTCAAATTCAAGGTTTTCAAGCCATTTTAAAAATTCATCACGTTCTTTTTCATCTTTTATCTTTCCTGCCTGATGACCCATATTAGCAGAAACATACCTGTTAGCAACAATTATTTTTCCTTCAGCTAACCATTTTTTCATCTCAAATGAAGCAGCATACCTATCAACTGCATAAAACATAGAAGCTCTATAAGGACCAACTTCTTCTGCTGTCCCAAATTTTCCGTTAAGATATTCATCAACTAAAGCAGCACTTTTTAATCCATGCCTGGGAAAATCAACATATTCTACTTGTTTGCCCTCTTTTTTCAGTCTTTCAACTAAAAGTTTTGTCTGAGTAGCTTTACCAGAACCATCTGTTCCATCAATAACAATTAATTTTCCTTTCATTTTATATTTTTTCTATTTATTATTATTTCAGAAACTTCCATGTTTCTAGGCAGTTCCAGAGCAGCAATAAGCATATTTGCTAGATCTTTTGGATCCATCAATTCTTCTTGTTTCAAATCAGATTTTGCTTTTATATGGAATTGTGACTTGAATCCCCCTGGATGAAAACCAATTACTCTTACATCTTCTTTTTTTAATTCTATCTGTAATGATTTAATAAAACCTAACACAGCATGTTTTGCAGCTGTATAAACCGAACTTCCTGGATTAGATGTGAATGAAGCTGTTGAACCTATAATAACAATATCTCCTTTATTTTTTTTAATTAGATCTATAATACCATTAACAATTTTGATTGATCCTGTTATGTTTACTGAAAAATCATTATCAACTTCATCTAATGAATTTTCTCCAGTATTGTGCCAATGCATTAGTCCTGAGCATAAAATAAGAAGATCAACATCTTTATGTTTTTCATTAATTGTTTTTATCGCATTTATTATATCATTATTCTTTGTTAAATCAGTTTTAATATTTGTTAATTTTAGATCAGAAGGATTTCTTGAGAGATTAACTACTTTTACACCTTTTTCTAATAGTTTAGCAGCTATTTCATATCCTAATCCGCTGCTTGCTCCAGTTATAATTGCTTTTTTCATATTATTTTTCTGCCACATACAGATGTCCGCTGAAATCTGTCAAGAATAAAGACCCTCTTTCTATATTTAAACTTTCTGCCATCTTTTGCTGCATTGTAGCAATAGCATAAAGATTTGGAACCAAGGCTCCTTCTCCTTTCACTAATTTGCCATCTGTCATGATTGTAGCCAAATGATGGCTTCTATATACAACATGAAACTCTAATTTTTTATTTCTGACACAAGGCCAGATAAAATCTAAACATGGAGGATTATTTGATTCCATATCTGCAGAAGGATCCCATAGTGAAATTAAAACACGTCTTGTATTGTGGTCTTTTTTAAGAGAATCTATAGCTCTTTCAAACTGATTACCCCATCTTTTAAAGATTCTTTCATGATAAGTATATGCAAAATCATCTAGACCTTCTCCTACACCTTTCATGAATTCATCAACATATTTTAAAAGATACTCTTTTGAAAAATGTGAAGGTATATTTGACAAAGCATCTTTAACGGTTAATGAAAAAGACCTGTATTCAAAAGTCTTTATTCCGCGTTGGTCTTTGTTTAAATCTCCATACTGATAGATAAATGCAGCAACTTGTTTAACTGCTTCATCCAAATCATTTACCTCTATTGATCTTGAAATAGAATCTTCATTCTTTTTGAAAATAACATCTTCTGTTGCAGCAGAAAAATCTACAATAAGAGGATTTTCAAACCTAGCTCCATCATCATACATCAGTTGTTTATCAGAATAATTTGAATAAAACTCAAAATCTTTGAATCTTTTTACTGAAACAGCATTTTCAGGTTCTTGGATCTGTGATCTTATCAGTTCTTCAACAACGGTATTATCTTTTATATTTTTTAAGATAACTAAATCGCATTGTTTTGTCAATCTTTTCAATGATTCATTTGAAATGCCTTCAAATTTAGGATTAGGAGCTCTACAATTGATTATTATTCCATCATTGTCAATACCATTGACCCAAAGATTTCTTAGGGAATCAACAAGCAGATGGCCATTATCATCTTTTTCAAAAACTAAAATAACCAGCTTGTTTATATTTGGATTAGATAATATGTTTGCAAACGCATATTTTCCGCCATTTGTTGTACGCCAATAGCCAGTTACTGCACAATAGTTTGATAATTTGATAAATAAATCATTAATCTCTTTAGGAGCTTTATCAGCTTTCCAGTTATATACAAAACCTAAGGCTATATTAGAATTAGGATTTCCAAATATAACATCTTCAGAATTGAATATTTTTTTATCTGGGATCTTTTCAAAAATTACTTTTTTGATATCTTTGTTAAGATGCTTATCATGGCCTATTGTGATTGTTTTCATATTTAAAGTTTAGATATTGATATCTGAATAAAGAGGATGTTTTTTGCATAACATCAGTATCTCTTGTTTTACTTTGTTTAGATTAGATTCATCATCAATATTAGAAACAACTTTATTTATACAATCAGCAATTACTTTCATGTCATCTTCTTTAAAACCTCTGGTAGTTACTGCAGGAGAACCCAATCTTATCCCAGAAGGGTCAAACGGGCTTCTTAGATCAAAAGGAACCATATTTTTATTGCAAGTTATTCCAGCTTTATCTAAAGCTAGTTCTGCTTGTTTACCTGTTACATTCTTATTTGTCAAATCAACAAGCATAAGATGATTATCTGTTCCATCACTTACTAATTTAAATCCATGGTCCATCAATCTTCCAGCCATTGCTTTTGCATTTTTTAATACTTGTTCGATATAATTTTTAAATTCTGGTCTTAAGGCTTCTCCAAATGCAACTGCTTTTGCAGCAATAACATGATCTAAAGGACCGCCTTGCATGCCTGGGAAAACTGCAGAATCAATCATAGCTGATAATTTTTTAGCAGAACCATCTTTTAATCTAAGATCTGAGTGATATTTATCATGCAATCTATCATCTTCTTTGCTTAGGATAATAGCGCCTCTAGGTCCTCTTAATGTCTTATGGGTTGTTGTAGTAACAACATCACAATAAGGAAAAGGCATCATATGTTTTCTAGCAGCAATTATTCCGGCAAAATGAGCTACATCTGCCATAAGATAAGCATCAACTTCATCTGCTATTGCTCTAAATTCTTTAAAATCAAGGTTTCTTGGATAAGCGCTGTATCCTGCAAGAATCAATTTTGGTTTTTCTTTTAAGGCAACTTTTCTTATATAATCCATATTTAATCTTCCTGTTTCTTTTTCAACACCATAAGAAGTAAAATTATAGAATTTTCCAGAGAAATTTACAGGACTTCCATGAGTCAAATGTCCCCCATGCGCTAAATCCATCCCTAATATCTTATCTTTTAATTCAAGCAGAGCAAAATAAACTTCCATATTTGCCTGGCTACCAGCATGCGGCTGAACATTTGCATGTTCTGCTTCAAATATTTGCTTAGCACGTTCAATAGCCAGATCTTCAGTAATATCAACGCATTGATTACCGCCATAGTATCTTTTATGAGGATAACCTTCAGAATATTTGTTTGTCAACCAGTTGCCCATCGCCTGCATAACAGGAATACTAACAAAATTCTCAGAGGCAATCAACTCAACAGAATTTTTTTGTCTATCCAGTTCTAGCTTTATCGCTTCAGCAACCTTTGAATCAGATCTTTTTAGTTCATCCATATTTATCATTTTTATCATCTCTTTCTTTTGAAAGTGAGAAATGAAAAATTCAGTATTTCTCCACTATTCTTATCTTTTCCCTGTCCTTTCTCTTCTTTAACAAGATTCCATTCGTTAAAATTTATTTCTGGAAAAAATGTATCAGCATCTGCATATGTTTTGTGAATCTTTGTTAATTCAAGAGTATCAGCAACTTTTAAACCGAGTTTATAGATAGATGCTCCTCCACAGATATAGACCTTTTCTTTTTTGGTTTCATTGCAGTATCTTATTCCGTCTTCCCACGAAAAAAATATTTTTGTTCCAGGGGCTTTGTAATCTTTATTAAAAGTTAAAATTATATTTTCTCTTCCTGGCAACGGCCTTGCATTTTCAGGCAAAGAATCATAGGTCCTATCTCCCATTATGCATGAATTTCCCATTGTTAAATTTTGAAAATGCTGGAAATCTTCTTTAATATGCCACGGAATCTTATTATCCTTACCAATAGCATTATTTTCTGCAATCGCCACTATAACAATTATTTCAGTCATACTGCCACCTCGAATTTTATACTAGGATGCGATTGATAATTTTCAATTATTGAATCTTCATATTTCCAATCAAATATGGATGTAAATTTTTCAGTTTTAATTGTAGGCAAATTAAAAGGAGATCTTTCAAGCTGTTCTTTTAATCCTTCAACATGATTTACATAAATATGAGTATCTGCTAAAAATCCAACTAATCTACCTTCTTTTAATTTGGTCTCTTTTGCTAATAGGTGTAATAGTAAACCATAACTCGCAATATTAAAAGGAAGTCCTAAAGCAACATCAATAGACCTTTGATTCCATAATAAGTTTAATTTATCTCCAATAACAGTAACCTGAAAGCCATAATGGCAAGGAGGCAAAGCCATCCTTTTCAGATCTAAAGGATTCCAAGCCATAACAATCATCCTTCTATCGGACGGGTCTGTTTTTAACTTGTTGATTATATTTTTTAACTGATCAATCCCGTTTCCAGAAGGTTTTTTATCAAATGATTCATATTTTGAACCAAAATTTCTCCACTGAAAACCATAGATAGGACCTAATTCGCGTTCTTCTTTCATCTTCTTTTTTGTTTTTTCATCAGTTCCATAAGCAACTTTATCGGGGGAGCACCATTCATCCCATATATGATTATTTTTTTCAATAAGCCAATTCTTATCTGTAATACCTTTGATGAAGAATTCAAGTTCAGAAGAAATTAATCTAAACGGAACTTTTTTTGTTGTCAATAATGGAAATCCTTTTTGCATGTCATGTTCAAACATTGCACCAGGGATAGTAATACAATCAATACCTGTTCTGTTTTTTTTAATGATACCTTCGATTAGTATTCTGTTTACAATATCTAAATAAGCTTTCATCAAATTCCCCCAATTTTCTTAAAATTCAGTACTTTAAAAGCTTTATTGTGTTAGAATGGATAATTTTATATATTGTTTTATTATATTGATTATATGCTAATATGGGCTATTCTGGGATTTGCAGCATTTATAGCTTTAGTTATTTGGTTCTGGTATAATCCAGCTATCTTTAAAGTTGGTTCTGAAAAAAAATATCCAGAAAATTATAGCAAACACCCAGATCCTCATCAATATAAACCTTATAGATAATCAGATAGTTTGAATCATCTTTTCTTTGCTTGTCAATCCAGAAACAATTCTAACCTGTTTTTTTAATAGTTTTGAAAGAAATTTAATAATTTCCTTATTAGCTTCTCCTTTTTCAGGAACTGCATTTATTTTTAAGATATAAGCATGTTTTTCTTCGTTAAAACCAACCAATTCATTTTTATTTGATTTTGTTTTTACTATTATCTTAAATCTTGATTCTTTTATGTCCATTTAAATAAAGATGCTATCATATATTTTATATGTTTTGTTACTACTATAAAGTTAATATAAACGAAAGGTTTATAAACCATCCTTTTTCTTTTAGTATAGAGGATTTAACAAGATGGATGAAGAATTAGAAAGAATATTAAGAAAATTGTCAAGTGAAGAGCAAGAGATAGTTTTAGCTAGTGTTAACAATCGCGGAGAATTAGAATCTGAAAGAGATAAACTAAGAAAACGATTTGAATTAGTCCATGATGTTGCTCGTGATGTAACTCAATCATTGGACCTAGACACTTTAATAAAAAAAGTATCTTCAGCAATGATTGAAAAACTTTCTTATGATTCTGTTACTTTATCTTTAGTGGAAGATTTACCGATAGGTATAGGTATAGTTTCACATCTAAAAGCTAAATATCACTTTAATCAAGAACAGACACCCGACGAAATAAAAAATGTAATCGATAATTATGTCATCCCTTTAGATGCTGATGGAAATGGAGTAGGTTATCAGGTAGTTAAGACCGGCGATATAATGTATATATCGGATACTGAAAATGATCGAAGAGTTAATAGAAAAATAAGAACAAAAGGAATTGGAAGTTATGTTACAGCACCATTATGGAATCTAAACCAGGAAGTTATTGGTACTATATCTGTAGGAAAAAAACAAAAAAACGGCTTTAATGAGGAACTAGAATTTCAAACAATAGAAGATATAACAACTTATATTTCAGTAGCTCTACAGAATATCAGTCTTAAAGAAAAATCTGAGAATGATCTAAGAGCTCTTAGCAAGAAATTCCAGACAATAGCTGACCATTCATATGATCTCACATTTTTACAAAGGCCAGACGGATCTTTTGAGTATGTAAGCCCGTCTTGCAAACCTATTTTAGGTTATTCTCCAGAAGATTTTTACGAAGGAAAAGTAAATCTTCATTCACTTGTGCTTAAAGAAGATCAACCTCTCTTTGAAAAAATGTATGACACCCAGCACCCTAACCAAAGGTTTAGTTTAAGGATGGTAAAAAAAGGCAATCAAGAAAAAAATGTTTCATTAGTATATAAAACTGTAATTTCAAACGGTGTTTTTGAAGGGGTAAGAGGAAATATAACTGATATAGGCAGGCTATTAGGTGATTTATTGCCTATGTGCATGCACTGCCATTCTATAAGGGATGATACTGGTGTTGAAGCAGGAACAGGACCTTGGGTAGATATATCAGCTTATATAACGAATAATTTAGGAAGTACTATAAGCCATGGATTATGCAATCCCTGCCTTGAAAAACATTACAAAAAATTTAAAGATAAAATAGATCAACAGTCTAGTCCTTAGTTATAATCTCGCCATATATGCTTACACTTTTCACATTTCATGAACTTAGTTGGAGCTTCATCAGCAGCTCTTGTCTGAACTTCCCAAAAAAATGCTTTTTTATGCTTGCATTTAGGACATTCTGTGTCTGTCAAAGGCAAAGTTTCAATTTCACTTTCAACAGCAGCGCTGCTTCTCTGATCAATCTCTTTTTTAGCAGATTCGCTAAATTTTGTTTCAGCTTGACTGTTAGATGAATAGCCACATTTGCATTTGGTCACAGTTTTAGAACCTTCTTTTTTAGGCAATAATATTGAACCGCATTTAGGGCAAAACATCAGAATGCACCTCTAAAAACATTTATCAATTTGACAAATCCTATCTTTATCCATCCTAGATAAGGAACTCTTAACACAGCTTTTCCAATAACTTGACGTTCATCAACTGGCTGGTCAGCTTCATTATTATGATCCCCCTTTGTTGTGAACGTATAATGATTGTCAGTACTTTTAACATTAACAACCCTGTGTATTATAGGATATGATGCTGTTTTTGAGATATAAACAATAACATCACCTTCTTTTATTTTTTCAGAACTTGACCCTCTTAATATCATTATATCCCCTGTATTAAAACCGTCTCTAAACGAGAATTGTGAAAAGTTCTCTTTATCTATTGAAGTATGATTAATATACCATGCTCCGCAAAAATTCCAAAAAAAATCAAAATCTGCTTTTTGATCTGTTTCGAAATCGTTTCCGCATATAGAATAAAGTTTTTCATTTGCTATTATGCAATCATTTGTAATCCTGTCATATTCTATACAAGGATGAGGAGTTTTATGCTCCATTGAACCAGAAACAACAGCTACAATAGGATAATCAGTCTGAAAAGCAAATCCTAAAGCAGGATATATTATGAATTTGATCAATATAAAAGCTAATATAACATTCACTATCCAGCTTAATATACTATCACTTTCCCATATAAAATACCATGTCTTTTTCCAAAATCTTTTCCAATCCATAACAGTATGTGATTTTTAAAGGCTTAAAAACCTTTGGGTTTGTTTTTTTCAAAAGGTTTTAAATACCCATAATAAACATATAATATTATGGAAACCAACCCTTTAAGCAATTATTATGAAGCAGTGATCCAGATAAGGAATACTAATGAAGAAGTGACTAATTGTATCTTTAATGCTATCAAGAGACATCAAAAAAAAGAAAAAGGTATGTTTATTACTAAAGAGGTCTATTATAAAGATGGATTTGATCTCTATCTGTCTTCTCAGAAATTTGCGCATAATCTTGGAAAAATATTAAAAAAATCATTTAAAGGAAAATTGGTCGAATCAAGAAGACTTCATAGTAGAGATAGGCATAAGAGCAAAGACATTTACAGAAGAACTGTCTTGTTTAGGGTTGACTAGACTTATACTCTCTTAAAACTTTCTTTAATATATCATCTTTTTCTATGCTTTTTTCAAATTCTTTCTTGTCTACTAATGCAAAATAATCATTTTCCTCTATATCCAGGTTTTTAGCATCAATAAAAATGAAATTCAAACTTTCAAAGATCTTTTTGCTAGGTCTTTCTTTGTAAACTATTATGTTTATTTTTTCCTTTATAGAATCATATACATTTTGGCTCATTATATTTGGATTTTTTACTAAAAGCACATCGTCATCCTTTATATTCAATATACTTTTTTTATTTTCAAATTCTATAGAGCCTAAATTATCTACCTTTTTTAGAAGAATATTCTCATTTGTTGATGCAAGGAATCTTAAAAGCTTCCTTGTTTCATCATCTGCTTTATTTAATTCAGCATCTTTTATCCTCAAATCATTCAATAAGAAATTTAACCTTATCTCCCTTTCTTTTGCTAAACCTCTCAATTTATTGTCTGAAACAAAATTAGGTTTTGCAGAAAGCTTATTCTTGATATTTTGGATATTATCTGATTCATTCTTTAGTTTAGAATTCTGTGCTTTAAGCAGCCTATTTTCATCTTCTATAAATCTTAATCGTTCATTGAGCTTGAAAAAATCCTCCTCTTTTAGTCGTCTTGTTTCAATTATTCTCTTTATTATTTGGTTTTCAGCAGGCTTTTCAAGTATGTCTAGTGCGGATTTTATGCTTATTCCATAATTTTTTATTACAATCTCAACTATCTTATTTTTAAGATTCTCTTTTTTATTGTTTTTTACAAACTCTTCAATCTTATTCAGCAAATTCTTGATTTTTTTATAAGCAAGAATAGAAGAAGCCAAAGCATCTTTTTGATGGTCTCCTTTAAATTCAAATTCTTTTGTTAATTGTTCTTTTTCTTCAACTTTGATATCTTCTTTGGGAGAAATCACTATTCCTCCTGTTTTAACTGCAAAATCATTTACAAAACTAGGCGTTCTTTGTTTGTCTGTGCCTACTACAAGGACTTTTCCATAGTATATTATCTTTGATATTAATGAGCCCAGATCCAATTCTTTTGCAGATTCTACTTTGATCAGATTACCGTTTAAGTCAAGAATAGCATATCCAACATTAGTTCCTGGATCAATACCAACGATGATCAATTGTTTTTCAAACATCAAGAAAGATAATCTGATTCTATTTAATAAATCTTATCATAATTTTTTCCATCTGATGCCTTGAGGCGTATCTTCAAGGACAATCCCTTTTTGTTTTAATCCATCTCTTATATTATCGGCTGTTTTAAAATCCTTATTTTTTCTAGCTTCTTCTCTTTTTTTGATAAGATCTTCAATATCAGAATCCAAAGAACCTTTTTCATGTTCCATAATTCCTAAAACTGAATCAAATCTGATCATCGTTTCTTTTATTTTTTTAGCATCTTCTTTGCTTATCTTATTCATAATCTTATTTATTGACGTCATAAATTCAAAAATAGCAGCTAATCCGCCAGAAATGTTAAGATCATTATCCATATCTTTTTCAAAATTCTTCTTTGCTTTTTTGATTAAAATATCAACTTTTTTATTATTGATCTCATCTTTTGTTTCATCTAATTTATCTAAAAAATCATAGAATCTTTGTAATACTTCGTTAATCTTGTTTAGATTATCTTCTCTAAAATCTAATTTAGTTCTATAATGTGAACTTAATAGTTCATATCTTATCGCTTTAGGGTTATAACCTTTATTTAACAGATCATTTAGGGTGAAAAAGTTACCTAAACTTTTTGACATCTTTTGACCGTTTACCATAATATGTTCATTATGCATCCAAAAATTTACAAATTTTTTTCCATAAGCTGCTTCTGACTGTGCAATCTCATTGGTATGGTGTGGAAAAATCAGATCTACTCCTCCAGTATGGATATCAAATGGCTGGCCCAAATATTTAGATGACATAACGCTACATTCAATATGCCATCCAGGTCTTCCTTTACCTATCTCAGTTTCCCAGAAGACATCACCATCTTCTTTATCATAAGACTTCCACAATGCAAAATCACGTGCATCTTCTTTGTTATATTCATCTGAGTTATTTAATCTTCCATCAGCATTTTTCTTTAGATTATCAAAATCAAGCAAAGCTAATTTTCCGTATTTTTTGAATTTAGATATCTTAAAGTAAATATCTCCATTTTCGGTTTTATAGGCATACTTTTTTTTCAATAATATCTTGACAAGCTCGATCATACCCGGGATCTCTTCAGTAGCTTTAGGTATTATATCTGGCATCTGTATATTTAATTTATTGAAATCATCAAAAAAGGCTTTTGTGTAAAATTCAGTAAATTCTTTCAATGATCTATGCTCTTTTTGAGAATCTCTGATTGTTTTGTCGTCTACATCTGTTATATTCATTACATGTTTTAGCTTGTAACCCTTGTATTTGAGATATCTTCTTAATATATCTACAAAAGTATAAGCTCTTAGATTTCCAATATGAACATAATTATATACTGTTGGACCGCAGCTATACATCCTAACTTCATTTTCATGAATTGGTTTGAATGCCTGCTTTTTCCTTTTCAATGTGTTATACAATTTTAATGTCATTTTTTGTTTTTCCAGTCATCTCTCCATAAACTATGAATATAATGATCGTGATATTTACCACCTAGTACAATATCTTTTCTTAATAAAGCTTCTTCTTTTGCACCTACTTTCATAATTACATTTTTTGAAGCTTTGTTATCCTTTGCGCAGTTTATATGTATCTTGTAAAATTTCATATTCCTAAAACCATAATCTACAAGAATCTTGCAAGCTTCTGTCATATACCCTTTATTTCTGTATTTTTTTCCAAGAAGATAACCTATCTCTGCCTTATTGTCTCTTTTAGAAATTCTTACAAAACTTATTGTTCCCATAATTTCATTTGTTTCTTTATTTATTATTCCATAAACAAATTCTTCTTTTGTTTTTATCTTCTTTTGGCTATTTTTAATAAAATCAACAGCATCTTTTATTTTATATGGATAAGGTACATGTGTGAATCTGTTTATAGATTTATCATGGCATATTTCAGCTATCTTTTTAGCATCATCTAATGTCAAGTATCTTAAAAATATTCTTTTTCCTTCTATAACATTTTTTCCCATATCTTAATTGAACAAATCTGTGCTTAAATACTTTTCTCCTCTATCTGGAAATATAACAACTATCATACCTTTATCTATTTTTTTAGCAATCTCGATCGCAGCATACATTGCGGCTCCAGAGCTCATACCTACAAATATACCCTCTTTTTTTACAATCTGTCTGGCCATCTCAAATGCATCTTTTGTTTCAACCATTATTGTTTCATCAATCTCTTTAGGATTATATATCGCAGGCACTATAGCTTCTTCCATATTTTTTAATCCTTGAATATAATGGCCTTTTACCGGATGTGCTTCTACAATCTTTATTTTAGTATTTTTTTCTTTCAGAGACATTCCAACACCCATCAAAGTACCGGATGTACCTAATGAAGAGACAAAATGCGTCACTTTTCCATCAGTTTGTTTCCAGATTTCTTCACCTGTTGTTTTGTAGTGTGCAATCTTGTTATATTCATTTGAAAACTGATCCGGAAAAAAATATTTTTTAGGATATTTTTCGACTAACTCTCTTGTTTGGATTATAGCACCATCTGTGCCTAGATTTGCATCTGTTAAAGTAACTTTTGCTCCAAAAGCTTTGATCATCTTCTGCCTTTCTATAGAAACAGCTTTGCTCATGACAATCTCAACATCATAACCTTTTATTGCACCAATCATCGCCATAGCAATCCCTGTATTTCCAGAAGTAGGTTCAATGATGGTTTTCCCTTTTAAAAGTTTTCCTTCTTGCTCTGCCTGCTCAATCATTTTCAAAGCAATCCTATCTTTAATACTTCCTGTAGGGTTAAATCCTTCAACTTTTGCATAAATATCTACTCTTTTGTTAGGATTTAACTTATTTATTTTCACAAGTGGTGTGTTCCCGATTGTTTCAATTATGCTTGGAAACAAGCCTTTGGATTGTTTCCGGCATCCTGAAAATCGGTTACGAACGATTTTCATGATATTATTGTACATTTTTATCACCTAAATAAGCTACACTTGATATTTCAACTTTTGCATCTTTAGGAAGCTTAACAACCTGAACAGTGGCTCTAGCTGGTTTTTGATCATATACAAATCTAGCAGAATATATTTCGTTTAAATCTCTTACTTCATCTAAATTTGTTACATAAACTTCAGTTTTAACAACTCTTTTTAATTTTAAACCAACTGAATTAAGTATGGCTTCAATATTATCTATAACCTGATTTGTCTGTTCTTTTATACCACCTTCTACAAGTTTTCCTGTATTTGGATCAATACCTATCTGACCAGCTATAAATACATAATCTCCAGCTATAACTGCTTGGCTATAAGGTCCAATAGGTTCTGGCGCTTTTTTTGTATATACTGTCTGAATATTCATTTTTTCACCTTAACTATTTTTGAATATGAACCATCAAGAATCAAATGGTCTGAACAAAGTTTAAACTAAATAAATGCTAGAATTCAATTACAACAACAAGATAATCTGTTAGTCATAAATAAGGTAATGTATATTAGATATATAAACTTTTTTAAAGAAAAATCGAAAAAAATAAAATAAAAAGCGATTTTATAAATCGCTGCTTGTTAAAATAGAAACATTAACTTCTTCTGGTTTTACATCAGAACCCATGCTTACTATGAACTTTACGCTGGTTTTATCTGCTGTCAAAGCCAATTCTTTGTCAATCTTTCCGTCTAAGACAATTGCATAGATCCCTGAACTTAAGCTTTTTACAGTTGTTGATAGCTCAGTTACAGGCACTTTACCTAAAATGCTTAGTTTTTGGTCAAGGATATAAGCTCCTCTTGTTCCGATCAGATCTTCAAGCATCTTTGAGAATTGTTGTTTTTCAGAATCGCTTGGAACTGCTTTTTTAGCTGAGAAACTTGGTCTTGAAGGCATCATAGGCCTTGGCTGATAAGCTCTTTGTTCAGGTCTTGAAGGCATCGGTCTTTGCTGTTGAGATGGTTTGTTGAAAAAAGTTCTTCTTTCATTGCCTCTTTCCTCCATCTGAGCAGTGTCTTTTGCCAATTCAAGCTTAACTTGTTCAGCAGTCATCCTTCCTCTCAAAGCTTTATGAATCTCTTTCTGAGTCAATTCTTCAAGCTCTTTTCCAGCAGGAGCTTTTGTTACAAAGTCTATCTCTGCGCAATCAAACAAGCTTTTTAATATCAGATTTCCTCCTCTGTCTCCATCAACAAATACAGTTACTGTCTTTTTCTTGCATAAATCAATTATTGTTTCAGGTACAGAAGTTCCATTCATAGCTATACAGTTCTTAAAACCATATTTCAATAAATTAACAACATCTGCTCTGCCTTCAACTATTATGATTTCTTCTGATTCTTCAATTGCAGGACCTGCTGCTAGCCTGTCTTTCCCATATTCTATCAGTTCCATTACTCTAACTGAAGCTGAAACTTCATTAGTAATATCCTGAGAATCTGGCAATACATTATCTTGAAGCTGTTTCAAAAGTTCTTTTGCTCTTTCAATAACCTGTGTTCTTTTACTGATTCTTACATCTTCAATATTTTCAATCTTGATCTTTGCGTCACATGGACCTACTCTTTCAATTATTTCAAGAGCTGCTCCTACAATGCTTGTTTCTGCTTTGTCTAAACTTGACGGAATTACTATATGACCGCCAGATTTTCCATTTTTGTTTTCTATGTCTACTTCTATCCTGCCTATTCTTCCAGATCTTTGAAGTTCTCTTAATTCAAGATCAGCTCCTAGTAAACCTTCTGTTTGACCAAAAACTGCTCCAATTACATCTGGTTTGTCAATAATACCTTCTGCATCTATCTTTGCATGAATTATGTATTTTGAACTTATTTGTGCTATTTTTCCCATTTTCATCATCTCCTAATCTTTAGCAGAATAAGCATTAAATCTATCTAACACTATCAAATTTACTTACTAATTTGTTGATGTTAGTGATTTTAATACCCCCAAATAGAATAAATAAAAGCATAAATACGGCTTATTTAGCCTTTTTGGACTAAATTTACCTTATTTACCTAAAATAATGATTTTAAATGAATATGTGACTTTTATTTACTCTAATTCTGCTCTATTTGTTATTTATTTGGTAAATATGAATATGTTGCCCGTAGCACGAACTCCCAAGCTCATTGCTTGCTTTTCGCGACAGCTCAATTGAGTAACTCTAGTGACGGGCTGTCTTACACAAGAGTGTCTTTAAATCAAGGCCAAAACAGATGTTTCAGCTCATTAAAGGACCAATTTGTGTAATAGTTTATAATTGATTCAAAAGTATATAAATCTTATGTTTTTTTAAATTTGTTGTTACAAATAGGTAGTTAAATTAGAAAAATTTATAAACCTATTTTCATTCTTAAATATATAATTAAGAGCTTAAACTTTTAATTTATGGGGGATAAAAATGTCACAACTAACCAAAAGAATTAGATCACATCGCCAAGAAATAGAAGTTCCTATCTTTAAATCTGTTCAAGGAGAGTATATTGTCGGATCATCTATAATGGATAATTTTTTACCAGAGCTTTTTGAGGCTTTACAGCAAGAATCAAGATCAAAAACAATCTTTCCAGGGAAATTAGATGTTAGACCAGCTTATGATATAAAGATGGTTCAAGAATTTCCGGCTGGTAAATCTGGTTCATTTTTTTATTATCCTGGTTTAAATAGAGAAGACCATGTCTATACAACTTGTATCGATATTATAGCAGGAACTGTTGAAAAAGATAGTGCTATAGGTTTAAGCAATCAAGTTCTTGCAACTTTACATAATGATGGACATAATTGGAGAATGCGAGTAAACTCAGTTGATGATCTTGCAGTCAATCCGGATGTTCTTTACAAATTAGCTGAAAAATATGCTGCAAAAGCATCTCAAAATTGATTTTCAATTTTTTTCTTTTTAAATTTTTTAATAAACAACTTTAAAAATACATCTATCTTCTATATTTTATATGGCTACAACAGCAAAAGAAAAATTTAAAACATACCATAATGTATTTGATGATTTTACAAATAGGGATCTTTTCAAACTAATAAGCGAAGGGTATTTTGACGGATTAGAAAGCCCTATCAAGATAGGAAAAGAAGCTAATATTTTTTCTGCGTTAAAGGATAATGAAAAAATAATGGTTAAGATTTACCGTGTTAATTCCTGTAATTTCAATAAGATGTTTGATTATATAAGGTCAGATCCGAGATATATCGGTTTACAGGGTAAAAAGAGAAGCATAATCTTGCATTGGGTCCAGCGTGAATATAGAAATCTGTTAAAAGCCAGAGAAGCCGGAGTTAGAGTACCTAAGCCTATTGCAGTCAAAAATTATATCTTGGTTATGGAATTCATCGGCAGAGGAGATGATTTGGCTCCACCTTTAAAAGATAAGAAACCTAAAAATCCCGAGAAATTTTTTAAAGATATAATAGAAAACATGAAAAAATTGTATAAAGGAGGATTAGTCCATGCTGATCTGTCTGCTTTCAATATATTGAACTGGGAAGAAAAGCCAGTTTTTATTGATTTTTCACAGTGCAGCTCATTGCAAGATCTTAGATCCCAAGAATATCTTATCAGAGATATAAAAAATATCTGCACTTATTTCAGAAAATTAGGCTTAAAAGTTAGTGAAGAAGAAACCCTTAAGAAAATAAGAGAAAAAGCATAATCTTTTAAATGATTAAACAACTTGAAATATGGTGATCGCCTCCAATGACTGAATATAGTTATGATATAAAAGTTCCTAAGGAAAGAATTGCAGTTCTGATAGGTAAAGAAGGAGAAACAAAAAGACTATTGGAGCAAGAGACCAAAACAAAAATAAGTATAGACAGTCAAGAAGGGGATGTAACTGTTTCTGGTGAAGATGCTTTAACTTTATATTCAACAAGAGAGATAATAACTGCCATTGGCAGAGGATTTAATCCGCATATTGCCTTAAATCTGCTCAAAGTTGATTATTCTTTTGATTTGATAAGTCTAGGAGATATTGGACGTTCTAAAAATGATATATTAAGATTAAAAGGACGTATAATCGGTCAAGAAGGAAAAAGCAGAAGAATTATAGAAGAATTAACTGATTGCGATATATGTGTATACGGAAAAACGGTTGCTATAATCGGTCCTGTTGAAAAATCACCGATAGCAAGAAGAGCAGTTGAAATGTTATTGGAAGGGAGTATGCATGCAAGCGTATACAAATATCTTGAAAAACAAAGAAGAGATATGAGGATGCAAGGTATTGGCAATGATCCTGGTGTTTTATAGACGTATATCTATCAAAAAATTTCTTAAATATCCATAAAATTATTATACTATCAATTATGCTATAACAAAAGATTTTTAAACTTCCATAAAAAACTTCTTATTAAAAAGATGGCTGATAAAAATATTGCTGAGGAAATGGCATTAAAACAGAGAGAAATTTCTGTATCATCTTTCTTTGAAAAAAACAGGCATTTATTAGGTTTTGATAATAAAAGAAAAGCTTTATTGACTGTTGTTAAAGAAGCTGTTGATAATTCTCTAGATGCATGTGAAGAAGCAGGAATACTTCCTGAAATAAATGTTGAGTTGGTTGATCTAGGAAATGATAAATTCAGAGTTACTGTAGAAGATAATGGGCCTGGAATCGTTAAGAAACAGATTCCTCTTGTTTTCGCAAAACTTCTTTATGGTTCTAAATTTCATAAATTAGCACAATCAAGAGGCCAGCAGGGTATTGGTATAAGTGCTGCTGTAATGTACGCTCAGCTAACAACCGGAAAGCCTGCTAAAATAACTTCTAAAGTCTCAAACAAAGACGAATCCCATTATTACGAATTGCATCTTAATATTGCTACAAATTCACCAGATATAATCAAAGATGAGTCTGTAAACTGGAAAAAAGAGCATGGTGTAAAAATTGAGTTGGATATCGAAGCAACATATCAAGGTGGAAACCAAAGCGTTGACCAATATTTAAAACAAACAGCAATAACTAATCCCCATGTTACAATAATCTATACTAATCCTAAAGCTGAACAGATAATTTTTGCAAGAGCAATCGATAAACTTCCAAAAAAAGCTCAGGAAATTAAACCTCATCCTTATGGTATTGAATTAGGGATGCTTATCAGGATGTTAAAAGATACTGAATCAAGAACTCTCCAGAGCTTTTTAATAAATGATTTTTCTAGAGTAGGACCAGGAACTGCAAAAGAGATCTGTGAAAATGCAGCTTTATTGCCTAATACTAAACCTTCTGAAGTCAGCAGAGAGATGGCTGAAAAATTGATGGAAGGCATTAAAAAAACAAGAATCATCTCTCCTCCATCAGACTGTATAAGCCCTATTGGAGAAGAAGCCTTAGAAAAAGGTTTAAAAAAAGAAGTCAATGCTGAATTTTATTGTGCAATCTCAAGACCTCCTGCAGTCTATCGCGGAAATCCTTTTGTTATTGAAGCAGCTTTAGCTTATGGCGGACAGCAATCTTCAGAAGAATCAATAACTGTCATGAGATTTGCAAACAGAGTTCCTTTATTATACCAATCTGGAGCATGTGCAACCAATAAATCTATTGTCCAGACAAATTGGAAAGCTTATGGACTCAGTCAAAGCCAAGGATCTTTACCAGCAGGACCTTTAACTGTAGTTATCTCTATTGCATCTGTATGGGTTCCTTTTACTTCTGAAAGCAAAGAAGCTATTGCGCATTATCCTGAAATTATAAAAGAGATGAAATTAGCTTTACAGGAATTAGGAAGAAAATTAGGCTCTTATGTCCATAAAAAGCACCATGCCCAGAGCCAGCTTGATAGAGCAAATTTATTCGAGAAATATGTTCCTGAAGTAGCAGATTCTTTGTCAAGATTAACAGGAGAACCAAAAGATAAAATTTTGAAAAAATTGCAGGAAATGGTAAAAAAAGAAGATATCAAAAAACAGATATTTGAGATGGAATCATTAAAAGGAGAGTCAGATGAAGATGAATCTCCTAAAGACAAATCAAAATCACAAGAGGATGAAGAATAATGCCTGATAAAAAGGAAGATAGACAATTGAAGATACCTTCTTCAAAAAAAGATGGTTCTGATGCATCAAAAGAATTAGTAAAATTAGGAAATGAAGTTCTTGGTGATATAAATAAAGGTCAAAATCCTAAAATTGAATTATCTGTTAGAGGATTAAGCAACGTAGTCTATGATAAAGCTTCTAAAACTTTAGGTTTAGGGGATAAAACTGCTCAAAGATTTTTCTTTAATATAGGACAATCAAAGAAATTTCTACAGACTATCGAAGTTGCAGCTTTATGTAAAAGCCTCCTTGATGTTGCTAAACACGCAAGCTTAAGAGATGTATTTTACATGGCTAAAAGGACTATCCCTGATACTAAGATAAACATTGTAGATGAGCAGAAAGAATCTGATAAAGCAATTGAAGATTTGGAAATAATCACTGGTTTCTCAAGAGAGTTCTTAAATGTAAATGCTAATAAGATGGGAAGCGTAGCTGGTAAAGTTATTGTTGAAGATTCTGGAGATACAATCGACTGGTCAAAATTAGGTTCTGGCGGTTGGTCTATACCTTCAAATGTTGAACATATAAAATTCAAAAAAGTAGAGGCTAAATATGTCATCTATATGGAAAAAGCAGCTGTTTGGGAAAGATTGCATGAAGATAGATTTTGGTCTAAACAAAACTGCATAATCATGTCATCTCAAGGACAGACTACTAGGGGAATAAGAAGATTATTGCAAAGATTAAACTCAGAACATAATCTTCCAATATATGTCTTAGCAGATAATGATCCTTGGGGATGGTATATCTATTCTGTAATCAAGTTTGGTTCAATCAGTTTAGCACATATGGCTGAGGAGATGGCAATCTCTTCTGTCAAATTCTTAGGGATAACCTGCGATGATGTTGTCAATTATGACCTGAAAAAGCATTTCATCAAATTGACTGACCAAGATATCTCAAGATTAAAACAGATGCAAGGCTATGACTGGTTTGAAAAAAATAAGGCATGGCAGCGCCAATTTAAGATGATGAAAGAATTTGGTGCTAAAGTAGAAATCCAGGCTCTTTCGTCTAAAGGAATTTCGTTTATCTCTGAGAGATATCTTCCTGACAAAATCAAGAAGCAGGATTTTTTGGATTAGATTATCCAAAAGTTTTTATATCTTAAAGATGCATTCATTTTAATGAATAAAATAGCTTCAATTCAATTGACTTCTGAATTCTTTGTTAGATTTATACTCACTTTATGTGTTATTTTTATGTTTATATCTTTTTTTACAAAATTTCTATCTTTTGTTGTCAATCAACCAGTCATTGGACAAATAATGTTTGTGTTAGGATTAATATTTTTATCAGGTTCAATCGCTTGGTTTTTGACAGAGTCACAAGTAAAATTTTAATTTCATTTGTCGTCAATAATAATTTTTCTAAAAGAAACATTTATATACTTCAGTATATATATCATATTTATCATGCAAAAAAGTGATTATGCGTGGCATCGTTAGGAACGTTTTCTTAGATTTGAATATATTTAAAATTGCAAATGGATATTGGCGGTAGATAATTCTCTAAAATTTAAATAAAAAATAAAATTTAGTCGGCAGACTTTAAACGTGGAGGATTATCAAAATGTCAAATAAAAATAAAGGTTATTTTGGAGAATATGGGGGACAGTATGTGCCGGATGCATTAAAACCCTACCTTAACAAGCTTGAAAAGAGCTATAATGAACTGAAGAAGAAAAAATCTTTTAAAAAAGAGTTAGTTAGTCTTCTAAATGATTATGTAGGCAGACCTAGCCCTCTGTATTTTGCAGAAAAACTAAGCAAAAAAGTAGGCTGTAAAGTTTATCTGAAGCGTGAAGATCTGAACCATACAGGAGCTCATAAGATAAACAATACTTTAGGTCAAGGATTATTAGCAAAATATATGGGCAAGAAAGAGCTGATTGCTGAAACAGGAGCTGGTCAGCATGGTGTTGCAACTGCAACTATAGCTGCATTGTTAGGGATGAAATGCAAAATCTTCATGGGAGAAGTTGATACAATAAAACAAAAGATAAACATGCAGAGGATGCAGCTTTTGGGTGCAGAAGTGATAACTGTAAAATCTGGAACAAAAACCCTAAAAGATGCTGTTGATGAAGCAATCATGTATCTTATAAAAAATCCAGAAACATTTTATTTGTTAGGAAGCGTTGTAGGACCTCATCCTTATCCTACTATGGTTAGAGATTTCCAAAAAATAATAGGTAAAGAAGCTAAAAAACAGATTCTACAAAAAGAAAAAAAGCTTCCAACGCATCTAGTAGCGTGTGTTGGCGGAGGTAGTAATGCGATGGGCTTATTTTATGAATTTTTGAAAGATAAATCTGTCAAACTGATAGGGGTTGAACCTGCTGGAAAAGGATTGGAAACCGGAAAACATGCAGCAACCATGACTCTAGGAAAACCAGGAATAATCCATGGTTTCAAATGCTATCTTCTGCAGGATAAAAAAGGAAATCCTTCTGAAGTTTATTCAATAGCATCTGGTCTAGACTATCCTGGTGTAGGGCCTGAGCCAAGTATGCTAAAAGATATCGACAGATTGGAAAATGTTACAGTAACTGACAAACAAGCAATAGAAGCATTTCATTTTTTAAGCAGAGAAGAAGGAATAATTCCTGCTTTAGAGTCTAGTCATGCAGTTGCTTACTTATTTAAGGCTAAAGACAGATTCAAAAAAGATGATATTGTTGTAATAAACCTTTCTGGTAGAGGAGACAAAGATGTTGAAACGATTTTGAATTTGACCAGCGATTAGCTGGTTTTTGGGGATATAGTACAACTTGGCTAGTATATCCGCCTCCAGAGCGGCAGATCAGGGTTCAAATCCCTGTATCCCCATCTAAACCAATTCAAAAGTTTTATAAAAACAAGAAATAAGGTGAATATAATGACAAACAAAACAATAGATCCATATGGAAGTGAATTAGTCCAAGATTATGAAAAAATAATAAATGATTTTGGATTAGAGCATTTTGATGTAAAATTATTTCCAAATCCAAACAGATTAATGAGAAGAGGTGTAGCTTTTGCTGGACGTGATTTAGCTATAATCGCAAAATGCATCAAAGAAAAAAAACCTTTTTATGTCTTATCAGGATTAATGCCTTCTGGAGAGAAAATCCATTTTGGAAGCAAGTTAGTTGTTGAAAATATAAAATATTTCCAAGAACAAGGTGCAGAAGCATATATTTTGGTTGCAGATCTAGAATCAGCAGCTGCTCGCGGAGTTTCTTTGGAGGAAGCAAGGAAAAGAGCATTAGAATTTCATATTCCTGCTTTTGTAGCTTTGGGATTAGACCCTAAAAAAACAACTTTTTATTTTCAGTCACAAAACATGGATGTTGTACATTTAGCATATGAATTTTCTCAAAAAATAACTTTAAATGAATTCAAGGCAATATATGGAAATGCAGATCCTGCAAGGATAATGTCTGCTGTAACCCAGGTTGGAGATATATTATATCCTCAACTAAAAGAGAGGATGCCTGGAATTATTCCTGTAGGAGTAGACCAAGATCCTCATATAAGACTAACAAGAGATGTTGCAAGAAGAGTACAATCAAAATACAAATTTTTCTTACCTAGCTCAATATATCATAAATATACGCCTTCTTTAGATGGAAGCTTAAAAATGTCAAAATCCAAACCAGAATCTTGCATCGAATTACCTGAAGATGCAAAATCATTTACTAAAAAGATAATGAGAGCCAAAACTGGTGGTCGTGATACAGTAGAAGAACAAAAAATTAAAGGTGGAGAACCTGAAAAGTGCATGATCTTTGAATTGTACAAACAGCATCTGATTGAAGATGACAAAGAACTTCAGAAAATTTATGATAGATGTAAAGCAGGAAAATTACTTTGCGGTGAAGATAAAACCAACTGCTGTGAACTGATGACTAAATTTATGGAGGATTTTGTCAAAAAGACTGAAAAAGCAAGAAAAGATATCAATAAATTAAAATTTATAAGTTTTAAGTGAAAAAGTTTATAAGCTTAGAAAACAAATTTAATAAAAAAGAGGCAGCGAAAATCGTAAACGGTTTTCTGGTCTCTTTTTTAAAAATTGATAAAAAAATATTTTAGTTAAAAAAAGAGGTGGTTTAGATGGCAATGCAGGTTGCACCGTTAAATAGCTCATTTATGGTATCTTCGATGTTAGGAATTTTAATCTCTTTAGTTTGGGTTTATCCAAATGCACCATCATGGGGAGCAGCATTTACATTAGTCTTTAGCATCATGTTCATTTCTTCATTGATATCAATGACATTTGCTCCAGCAGATCTAGAACTAGATATGGACAAGCCAAAAAAGAAAAAATAAAGATATCTTTTTAAAATAATCATTTATTTAACTGATCAAACTTTTCTTTTGCTTTATTCTCTTTCCAATAGACGGCATGAGAAGCTCTTTTGTCAAACAAAGATAAGGCTACTCTGATCAGATCAGACTGAAATGGTCTTAAGTTCTGTTTTGCAATGATAGATTTTGCGTCATTAATACATTCATCCATCAGTTTGAGATTTTCCTGCCTGCATCTTACTTCTTCAAATCTTTCCTCTTCATCTGTCAAGAAAACTTCTTCCCATCTAGGATAATTGCTTCCTTTGATTGTTTTTGGAAAAGTTTTTGAAAATGCCATTTAGTATATAATATATTCCCCCAAAGGATATAACTGCAGCTTATCTTAAATATATTTCTATTCTAGAATAGTTATAACATAAATTGTTTTTTAATCTCTCCACGCATAGCAGAAGGAGCAGAACCGCCATGCCAAGTTAATCTTGGACGTACTCTTATAGGATAAATTCTTTCATTAACATCATCAAAAACAACTGCAGAACCAGCTAATCCGGGAAGATTATTCAAATGTTTATCTAGTCCTTCTCTCATATAACTCTGCATCAATGTTCCTAAAGCTTCTACATCTATTTTTGCAGTTACTCTATGGGCTATAACAATATCAGATTGAGTCATAACATCAGTATGGATTTTTCCAGGCTGTTGTGAAGCTAAGATAAGGCTTATTCCTGGTTGCCTTCCTTCTCTTAAGATTGTTATTAAAGCATCAGAAGCAGTTGTTTTTCCATCATGAGGTAAAAATTCATGAGCTTCATCAACAACAAGCCAAACCATCGGGTTTTCCATAATTTCTTTTTGTTCTTCAATCAACGAATAGGTAGATGAATGAACAGACTCATATTCTTCTTTTTTTCTTGCTACCATCCTTTCCAAAAACAATCTTTTTGAAACCAAACCAATAACTAAAGCTCTTATACCTTCTGCTCCAGGAGTGATAGAATAACAGCTGACATCTAATACTGTTACTTGGCCACCTTTTACTAAATCTGTCAAAGGAGTTCCGTGTTTATCAAACAGACCCCATGAATGAGCATTTAAAAAACGATTTATAGCAGCATCTTTTATATGAGGTTCAGCATCTTTATCATCTCTACAATCTTTTATGATGTCATCGATATCAAATAGTTTTCCAGATTCTTCTAGATTTGCAACTATCTTTTCAATAAAAACTCCTAGTTCAGTATTGATCTCAATTCCAAATGTTAAACACCAATCAGAAGGGCTTAATTCAGAAGGTTTTACTGAAAATGCAAAATCTGTAGGAATCCCTTCTTCTTTAAATTTCTTAAAATAACCTTTAGGAGTATAGATCTGGATATTCATGGATTCTGGTTTTAGGCCCCATTCATCCAAAAGATCTTTTTCTTTCTGATTAGGGTATCTCATTGTCCAGTATATGCCCATAGTATCTAACATTATGACTGCAAGATTGTTTGATATCTCTTTAGGCAATGCTGACATGCCTTCGCAAACGACACCCATAGTATATGATTTACCTGAACCACGTTTACCGCATACAAAAACAACATGAGAACCTGAAACATCCATATAAACTGGATTTGAAAGGGAAGTGACTTGACCCATCTTTACATACTGTTTTCCTAGAAGGATAGTGCCTTTTGTTCCATATTTTTCTCGGTCTTTTACGCTCCTCCCTATTATGATATCATATGCCATTAATAAGGTAAACACTCCTCGAATGTTATAAACCTTTTTTTAAACTCTAGAGTAGGAAAAAACATAAGCTTTATTAATAACCATCTAATCACTAATTTTGATAAAAAGGTGATAACATGAGTGAAGAAGATTTTATTCAAGAGGAATATAGTCCTCAAAAAGAGACTTATACTGAATCTATTAAATTTAATGATAATTCTTTTAATTTTTCAACCGATTCTATAGAAGAAAAAAAGATTAACAAAGAAGTTCCTAAAAAAATACCTAAAAAAATAGTTATTGAAGAAGCAGATCCTGAAATCATAAGGCCTAAACCGATGAAAACACCTGAAAAAAAGAAAAATGAAAATCCTGCTAAAAAAGAAGAAACAAAACAAACAAGTCTTTTAGCCAAAAAACAGGTAAAAGTTGAAAAAAAAGAAGTACGAGAAAAAAAACCTATATTTATCACTAAAAAAAGAGATGATGGTGCTAAAAAAATGAAGAAAAACAAAAAAAATACAAATAAGATCATAGCATTGATAGCAATACTAGCTATAATAGGGATATCTTTTTTTATATTTTATTTAGACAAGATATTTCCTGATCAAGGAGCGCCTGTTGCAGTTGTCAATGGTCAGATCATAACAACCAAAGATGTTGAACAGACACTAAAGACAATACCTGCTATGTACAAATCATTATTGACCCAAGAACAAATATTAAATCAAACAATAACTAATACCCTGCTGATGCAAGAAGCAAATAAAGCTGGAGTTGCAGCAACCCAAGAAGAAGTTGATGCTGTCATCAACAAAACTTTATCAGCTGCCCAGATAAGCAAAGATGAATTTAAAATTTATCTAAAAGAACAGAATCTTACATTTGAAGACATGGAAGAGTTCTACAGGACATATACAACTATAGAAAAATTATTGGAAAAAACAGCCTATATCGGATTAAATGTAACTCAGAAAGAAATAAAAACATTTTACAATAACAATTCAGACCAGCTTGAGAATGTTACTTTAGAAGAAGTTGAATCTCAAATTGAAGATTATCTTCTTCAACAGAAAAAAGCAGAAGCATTTAGCGTATATGTAAACACCATTTGGAAATCTGCTGATATAAGAATATTAAATCAACAACAACCTGCAACAGCAGGAAATTTTACTGAATCAAATATCTCTTCAGTACCTGTTGAAAAATATTCAAATTGCGCTATTAGCAATGGAATAGATGCAAAAAGTGTAATATTTGTTTATTCTGATAGCTGCCCTCATTGTTTGAAAATGAAACCAATTGTTACAGATTTAGAAGTAGCTGGTTATAAATTCAAATGGGCTGGTGTCAGTGATAGTGAAGCTAAAACTCTTTTAAGCACCTGTTATAGTGATGTTTTGGCTGGCGGAGTTCCTCAGTTTATCTGTGCTAAAAACGGTCAGACAATTGTTGGAGAACGCACAAAAGATGTTTTAGAAGGTTTTGCAAAAGCTTGCAATAACTAATTTTTTATTTTTAATTATATTTATCTTTTCTTTTTTCTTAGAACAAACTTTTTATCTTCAGATTTAGGATTATCTGATGCTTTTTTGCAGACAAAAAATATATGATCCTTTTCAAAAGGCTCTAGTTTTCTTTCATCTATTATTGTCAGCTCTTTTTCTATATCCAGTCTGGCTTTCTGGAACACTTCTTTAGGCATTTTAGAAACATCGACACTTCTTGCTTTTATCGCAATAAGCCCATAACCGCCTTTTTTAAGGAATAATCTGCAGTTTTTAAGGAAAATTTCAGTCTGATTCTTTTGGGCGATATCCTGATAGATAACATCAAAATCTTTTGGAAGTTTATCTTTATATTTGTCTGGCTGGTTTGCATCTTCAAGCATAGGAGCCATATTTTCCCTAGATTCACATAAAAATACCAACTCCCTAACAACTCTTGGTGCAAAGTCAAGAGCAAAAATAAAACCTTCTTTTCCAACAATATCTGAAACATGAGATGAAGTTGTTCCTGTTGAAGCTCCTAAATAAAGTATCTTATCATTTTTCCTTATACCTATATTTGGACAGCCTAACATTATTGCTGCACCTAATTTAGATTTATAAGGAGTCCATTCTCGATATTCAATATCATCCTGATTCACTAATTTTTCTCCATAAACTTGTTTTCCAGGAACTAAATTAATAGTAAAAATAGATTTTCTTCTGCCTTTTTCCTCTTCAAATACCTCAAATATCTTTGCAGGTTTAATCATCTCATCTTTTCCTCAACATCTTTCAATAATTTATCCCCAACAAATTTACCTTTCATATAATCAACCCTTGAAGCAATACTTATCTTATTAGCTAAAATCCTAGCTACCCTTCCAGCATCGTTCCTTTTTGCTTTCATAACTAAGTTATGGGAATGCAAAACACCATATTTAGGTGATTTTGCTCCTGTTTTAATATGCCTGAATAACGCTTCTTCTGCTCCTAGAAGCTGAACTGTTGAAGAAGGCATCATAGCTAACCTTCTTAATGAACCAGCATGTTTTATTAATCTGGCACCAATAGAATAACTAGCAACTTTAGTTATATTTGGACAAAATTCCTCCATTGCAGATTCAAGATACTTTTCCTGAACTTCTTTAAACTTGAACAATTCAATTATTTTTTTTGCCAAAACATGGATAGGCACTAAATCCTCTTTTTTCAGATCTCCGCCCATTCCATCTTTTATCCTTTTATCTTTACCCTCCAGCAATAGATTGACAAACGTTTCATGGTCTTGAATCTCTTTTGAAAATTCTGGATTATAATATCCATACCATTCTCTTAAGTCTTTCATCAGAATATTAATGATCCTGGTCAAATCATCAAGATGTGCTACAGCTTGTACAATAAGAATATCTTCTGTTACACTGTTCTTTATCTTTTTCTTTGTTTCTTTTATCAAAGATTCTCGAATTTGGCTGAAATCCATACCTCCTATAATTTCGGGAGAGTATTTAAAGATTACTTAAAAAAATAAATGATAATCGTAAATATAAACTGTAAAAAAGCATAAGTTATTTAAATCAAGAAAAATGACTTTGGATAGATGATAGAAATAAGGATCCATGGAAGAGGCGGGCAAGGAGCTGTTACAGCAGCACAACTTCTAGCGATTGCAGCATTTTATGACGGCAAATATGCTCAGGCATTCCCTATGTTTGGTGTTGAAAGAAGAGGAGCACCTGCAACAAGTTTTGTCCGAATAGATGATAAACCAATAAATTCAAGGGAACAGATTTATAGTCCAGACTATGTCATTGTTTTTGACCCTTCTTTAATCAAATTAGTTGATGCAAAAAAAGGAGTCAAAGAAGAAGTTTTGGTAAATACCAATAAAGAGATAACTGGATGTTATGGCCAGGATTTAACCGATAAGGCAATGAAGATATTTGGACAGCCGATAATAAACACCTTAGTTATTGGGATGTTTGCAGGAAGGACCGGATTAATCACACTTGAAAGCTTGAAAAAAGCTATTGACCAGAAATTTAGAGGAGATTTAGCTGAAAAAAACAAGAGAGCTATTGAGGAATCTTATAATGAAGCCAAAAAATAAAGATATGCAATTCAATATAGGTGCTATAATTGATAAGCCAGGCAATGCAAGAGAAGCAAAAAAAGTCAGCTTTAGAAATTTAAAACCAGTTACTGATTATTCAAGATGCATAAAATGCGGAAGATGCTGGATGAGCTGTCCTGATATTGCTTATGAAAAAAATCAAGATGGAACATTTAAAAATCTAGAAAGATATTGTAAAGGATGCGGAATATGCGCAAATGTTTGTCCTGTCAAATGTATAAAGATGGAGGTTGTTGAACAATAAAATGAGATCTATAAATGAAGCCTCCAGGGCAATAGCAGAAGCAGTAAAAATGTGCAGACCAGGTATAATACCCTTATACCCTATAACTCCTCAAACCCATAATGTTGAAGCTTTGACAGAATATATCAATAATGGAGAATTAGATGCAATATCCATTCCTTGCGAATCAGAACATTCTGCAATAAGTGCTGCAATTGGAGCATCTGCAACAGGTGTTAGAACCTATACTGCATCATCTTCACAAGGATTAGCTTTGATGAATGAAATATTGTTCATTGCATCAGGTATGAGAATGCCTATTGTAATGATGATAGCTAATCGTGCTTTATCTGCTCCTATAAACATCTGGAATGATCATCAGGATCAAATTAGCGAAAGAGATACCGGATGGATACAATTTTTTGCTGAATCTACCCAGGAAGCAGTTGATACTGCCATCCAAGCATTTAAAATTGCAGAAAATAAAAATGTTTTGCTGCCTGTTATGTTTGGAATAGACGGATTTACACTATCTCATGTCTTAGAAAATGTAGATATGCCTTCTCAACAAGAAGTTGATGCATTCCTACCAAAAATAAAACTTCCTTTTGTTTTAGATCCTAAAAAACCAGTTACAATGGGACCTGTAGGAGGCCCTGATTATTATATGGAAATAAGAAAGATGAACCAAGATGCTTTATTGAACTCTAAATCAGTTATTAAAGAAGTTCATGATGAATTCAAGAAAAAGTTTGGCAGAGGATATGGCGACGGCTTAATCGAAGGATATCAAATCAAAGATGCTAAAAAGATAATAGTATGCATCGGAACAATCGCAGGAACTTCAAGAGTTGTTATTGATGAACTGCGAAAAAAAGGAGAAAAAGTAGGATTATTAAAAATAAGATTGTTTAGGCCTTTCCCTAGAGAAGAGATAGCAAAGGCTTTAGGAAATGCAGAAAATGTAATAATTTTAGACAGAGACATCTCATTAGGAAACAAAGGAACATTATTTACTGAGATAAGAGACTGCCTTTATGATACAAAAGTTAATGTTAGAGGTTATATCGTTGGATTGGGCGGTAGAGATGTAACAAAAGAACATATCAAAAAAGCGTTTAATATGGTGGATGAAGAATGGCTGATGTGAATAAAAAATTAATTGCAGGATTGCCTGAGGAAGAACTGTTTGCTCCAGGACATTCAGGATGTCTAGGATGCGGAGAAGCAATTGCAATAAGACATATTCTAAAAGCAGCAGGTCCAAATACGATAATAACACAAGCAACAGGCTGTCCTGAAGTTTATTCTACTTTATATCCAACAACTGCATGGAGAGTTCCGTGGATTCACGTTGCATTTGAGAATGCCGCTGCAACAGCATCTGGGATAAGAGAAGCTCTTAATAAACAAGGAAAAAATGATGTTAATGTTATTGCAATGGCAGGAGATGGGGGAACTTTTGATATTGGTTTTCAGGCTTTAAGCGGAATGCTTGAAAGAAGGCACAAAGTTTTATTCATCTGTTTAGACAATGGTGCTTATGAAAATACAGGTGTTCAAAGGTCAGGAGCAACTCCTAAATATGCGTGGACAACAACGTCTCCAATTGGAAAAGCAGTTCATGGCAAGAAAGAATGGCCTAAACCAATGCCTTTGATTGTAGCAGCACATCAAATCCCTTATGTAGCAACAGCATCTACATCAAATATTATCGATTTGTTCAAAAAAGTTAAGAAGGCTTTATCATTTGACGGCCCTTCTTATATCCAAGTTTTGTGTCCATGCATTCCAGGATGGAAAATGGAGCCTGACAAAACAATGGAATTAGCAGATAAAGCTGTAAAAACAAATATCCATCCATTATATGAAATTGAAAATGGAATCTTTAAAGTTCAAGACAATCCAAAACCATTACCTGTTACTGAATTCTTTAAAGGACAAGGCAGATTCAAGCATTTGACTGCTGAAGAAATCAAAGATATACAGAACTATGTAGACACTGAGTACAAAAAATTTAAAGATCTGGAAAAAGCGCAGATAAGACTATAGACAACTTAAAATGAAAGTCCATCACTTTGTAAAAGAGATACATCAAAGACTAGAATGTCCTTATTGCAAGAATGATTTAACAGAAAACAGATGGAATTCTTCTTTTGAATTAGAACATCATTATAAGATGACTGGATGCAACCAATGCGGACGTGAAATAAGCATAAAAGTTAATTTTAATGGGTCTGGCCATGATTGCTGGGATAAAAATTCAGAATTCTGCAGATTAATAAATCCAACAATAGCCTCAAAACCTTTAGAAGAAAAATTAAAAGAAATCAAATAAAAATAGATTATCTCTTTTTTCTGATAATTTTTTTAGCTTTATTTATTGCTTTTCTTGCAAGAGGTTTTGCCCTTTTAGCTGCTTTCTTTATCATAGGCCTGGCTTTTACAACCTCTTTTTTTATTTCATTAACTAAAAATCCTTCTATCCTTCTACCCTCTCTTTTTGCTTCTTCAACTACCTTATTCAGGACCTTTTTGGCTCCTGCTGTTTTTAGATGACCGCTTCTAACAAGATTGACTAAATGCTTTTCAGACTCTTTTTTGACTAACAAAGCTAACCCTACACTTAGATATAATCCCTTTTTTAATTTTCCTAACATCTATACCACCTCTTTAGAATCTCTTTTTTTCTTTTAACATCGATATTATGATAACTAGTATGATCAATCCTGATAATGAGTATCCTATAAAAGAAAAGGCTGAGATTCCCATTATTTTTATCTGGTCATAACTGAGCATTATTGTTGATGCTATCATTAAAGCGGTTATTATTAAACCAAAAGTTACCCTATTTGAGCTTCTGTCCATCTCTACAATCATGCTTCTCATATCACTGTCAATATATTTTAAGCTTACATCAGTCTCTTTTAACCTAGTTAACAGAGCAGATGTTTTTTCAGGTATTGTTTTTGTAAAATCCTTTAATTTATTTGTTGTTCGCAACAAATCTTTAAATATCTGTTTAGGATCTCTTTTTTGTTTTATCAGCTTTTCAACAAATGGCTTTGATTGTACAGTTATCTTAAATTCAGGATCATATTTCAATGCTATCCCCTCTAAAGTCATTATTGTTTTTCCAAATAATACAAAATCAACAGGAACTTTAAATCCATATCTTTGTATTGTTCCTAAAACATCTTCAAGTATTTTACTTATGATAATATCTTTTAGTTCAGCTCCTTGTAGAGGTCTTATAGCTTTTTCAAGGTCTATCTTTAATATTTCTATATCTGTCGGGTCCATCCCCATGCTTACTAAAGCCAAACTTATAAGTGCCATATCATTTTTTATTATTCCGGCAAATAGATCAATAGAATCCTGCTTCATCTTTTCATCAAACATGCCTACAATCCCGAAATCAACAAAAGATAATCTGTCTTTTTCAAGAACCAATATATTGCCTGGGTGAGGGTCTGCATGAAAAAATCCGTCTATAAAAACCTGTTTTAGTATGCAATCAAATCCATGTTTCAGTATCTTATGGATATCATGGCCTTTTTCCCTTAATTTTTCTGATTCATTAAGCTTTATTCCATGAATAAATTCCATAACTAATATCTTTTTGGTAGAATATTCTGTATAAACTTGAGGTATGACAATTGTTTTGTCTTTTGCAAAGTTTTTTAAAAATATTTTGATGTTAGAAGCTTCTTTTTCAAAATCTAACTCCTTTTCAGTCCATTTTTTGAATTCTTCAATAATCAAAGTAGGATCTACCCCTTTAATCCTATGATGATGCTGTTCTAGCTGAGATGCAAAAAATCTCATCAGATCAAGATCTCTATGCATTATATCGATTATATTAGGCCTTTGAACTTTAACAGCTACTTCTTCACCAGTTTTTAATCTTGCTTTATGCACTTGAGCTATAGAAGCAGATGCAATAGGCTCTTTGCTAAATTCTTTGAAAACTTCTTTTACAGGTTTTTTTAATTCTGATTCAATTATTTTTAAAACTTCTTCAGTAGCTATAGGTCTTACCTTATCCTGAAGTTTTTCAAACTCTTTTACATATTCTATTGGAACTAAATCAGGTCTTACGCTTAAGAACTGTGCAAACTTTATGAAAGCTCCACCGAGCTCTTCAAAAACATTTTTTAACATTACAGGCCTTGTTGGTCTTTCTATGAACATCTCTTTCTGCAATCTTTGGTTTAAGTTTAATCTGTCCTTAAGTTTTAACTTTTCAATCAAAAATCCAAACTCATTTTTTAAAAGAACTGCTAAAATTTGGTCTAATCTTCCAAAATCCTGCATTTTATCGACTATTGACATATAGCTGATTATTTGCTTCTTATCTATATAAAGGTTATTATTTACAAAGATTTAAATAAGCTTCTTATTTAGATTTTATTATGAAACATTCATTAAGAATAATCATCTGGATGGTTATATTCTTTTTTATAAGTCAGGTTATCGGTTTATTGGTAGTTTCTAATTATTTAAGCGTACAAGAAGTCACTAAAATTGATATTTTGACAAATGAAACATATCTAACTAATGAGACAGTAGCTTTAGACCTTCCAAACAATCTCGAAAGACCCCAGTTTGATACTTCTCTTGAATTTATTTCATATCTTGTAATCGCAATATTGCTAACAACTATGCTTTTCTTGTTTTTAATAAAATTAAAAACAACTGTTTTGTGGAAATTTTGGTTTTTTATTGCTGTATTTTTGTGTTTAACTATATCTTTGGCAGCATTTATGCCAAGTATTATTGCAACAATCTTAGGATTATTTTTTGCATTATGGAAAATTTTCAAACCTAATGTTTTAGTTCATAACTTAACCGAGCTATTTATTTATGGAGGACTAGCAGCTCTTCTTGTTCCTATTCCGATTGTCAATGTATCTACTATCATTATTGTTTTAGTACTTATCTCAATATATGATGCTTATTCTGTCTGGAAATCAAAACATATGGTTGCAATGGCTCAATTTCAGGCAAAATCAAAAGTTTTTGCAGGTCTACTCATTCCTTATAAAAAAAGCAAATTAGAATCAACTGCCCCTAAAAAAGGAAAAGTAATGTTTAAAGGAATTAAAACCGCAATACTTGGCGGAGGAGATGTTGCATTTCCATTATTGTTTGCTGGAACTGTAATGAAATCTATGCTTATGGATGCAAGTTTTATGATCATATTTTTGAAAACATTAATAATTCCTTTATTTACTGGATTGGCTTTATTTTTATTATTTATGAAAGGAAGAGAAGACAGATTTTATCCTGCTATGCCTTTCTTGACAGCAGGATGTTTGGTCGGATATGGCATTTTACTTCTTGTTAATTCAGTTTTTTGAAATTATCAATATCACTATAAAAGAATTCAGGAAGTTTTTCTTTTGCCTTGTTTATATCAACCCATTCAAAGGCTGTATGCTCTTCGCTTAAGATAACATTTTGAGTTATAGTTTTACAAAAATAAACTGTCATTTCAATATCCTGTTTGTCATCCCTTGTAAATCTTTTGATATTTATCGGTTTTATTACTTTGATATCTAAATTAGTCTCCTCTTTTGTCTCACGGATTAATCCTTCTATCGGATTTTCTCCTTTTTACAATCTTCCGCCAGGTATTTCCCAGATTCCAGGTTTATGGACATCTTTATCAGAACGTTTTATGATAAAAAGCAGGTTATCATCTACAATAAACGCTTTTACAGCCGGATGATATTTAGAAATCATTCTATATTTTCTTTAATTTCTGTTTCAAAAGATTCTAATTTTTTTTGCCTTGTTTTAGAAGCATAATTAGATGGGTCTATAACTGCGCCATCTTCTGCAGCAATAACTGAACTTTCAGTTATCTTGCTTAATTCACGAGCTTGGTAAATAGGGTTTGCTTCCATCATCTCTTTTCCAAAATGGGTTATTATAGTAACTTTTGGTTTTACCCTTTTGATTATGTTTACTGCATCATCACTATTAAGATTTTGTCCATCTCTTTTATCAAAAGGACTAACAACATTAAGTATAAGGATATCTGTATCTTTATATTCTTCAACCATCTCTGCAAAATAAGCAGTATCTGCTGAATATACCAAGCTGAATTTAGGAGTATCAAATCTAAAACCAATCGCACTTGTATCAGTATGCCTTGTTTTTAATGCTGTTATCTCAATATCTTGGATGCCTATCTTTTGTCCTGCATTTGGTACGATAATCCTTTCAACACAGCCTTTATGGAAATCAGTTATATATGGCTTATTTTTTTCATCACCATTTATCACAGAATTTCCAGATATTAAGACACCTCTTACATCTAATTTATTTTTGCTGATTCCTGCTAAAATTGCATTAATATCATTGCAATGATTTATATGAGCATGACTTACTAAAACTGCAGTAGTCTCTCTAGGATTTAACAAGGCTTTTTTCATCTGAACCAACGAACCAGGTCCTGGGTCAAGATGAAATTGGTAGCCTTCACTAAGAATAACAATACCTCCAGAAGCTCGCATCTGTTTGGTTGTGACAAACTCGTCTCCTGCTGTTCCCAAAAAGATTACTTTATCTTGCATTTTCTCTTAATTATAGAATACTCTCAAGTTTAAATAAATTTTGATTTTGGATGCTCTACTATAATCTCTAAAGGAATTCCATACTTACATGCAGATTCCATCTCTTGTCTTGCAAATTCATTGAAAGGCAAAGCCATCCCACCATTTGAAGAATATACGATCTTTCTATCAATAAATGCATTAAACGTAAGAATATAAAATGGATTTTCTCTTGTAGGTTCTTGTGCCAAAATCTGATATGACTGAACATCTATACCTTTTTTTGCTGCATTTGTTGCAAATGCAAGTATCATAGATTCAAATCTTTCAGTTTCAACTTTTTTAAAAGTTATACTCATTTTCAAGATGATTCAATATCATATTATAAATTTATTGGTCAAACCATAACACTTAAAAAGGAAGTTTAACTATTCTATACTGGAAGGCTAGACTGGGAGGTTAGCGCTCTCCTGTAACTGTAAACACGCTTCAGACAGAGTTGAAGCCTAGGGAAAGGTATTGGTCATACCTAAGGGTCCTAACTTGGACGTTGAAGTTCTGTCCTTTGGGACCTGTTTTTTTAGGAACCGAGTCAGGCCAGGAATGGAGCAGCTCTAACTAACTAGATGGGTGCTCAGAGGGGTGCGGAATGGAGGAAAAGTTTAGGGTTACTTTTAGGCGTTTCTAGTATCGATTTTTAGGCGTGCCTTCCACTCATATTAACACAATGAAATTCTAAATGAATTTCAGTGTGCTCAAAAACAGGTTTTTGACATGTTTATCAACACTTTAAATCCAACATTGCTTAAGTTAGGTATTTTTGAGATAAGATGGTATGGTTTAGTCTATGTTCTTGGTTTTATTATTGTCTATTGGATGTTATATAGAAAAAGAAAAGAATTAAAGATAACTGTCCAACAGATTGATAATTTGATTATAGCTATATTTATAGGATTATTAGTTGGAGCAAGAATATTTAATTTTTTATTTGAAGAACCCTCAATTTTTATAAGAGACCCATTAGAAATATTAAAAATTTGGCATGGAGGGATGTCTTTTTTTGGAGCTTTGTTTGGTATGTTTATTGCATCCTTTTATTATATCAAAAAAATAAAGTTAGATTGGAAGAAATTTGCAGATATTATAGTGATTGCAGGAACAATTGCATTAATATTTGGAAGAATTGCTAATTTTATCAATGGAGAACTAGTTGGAATTCCTTCTAATCTACCTTGGTGCGTTATATTCCCTTATATCGATAATATCTGCAGACATCCTTATCAGATATATGCTTCAATATCCCATATCATTTTGTTAGGTTTTTTATTATTTGTAAATAAAATAAAGGATAGAAAAGATGGAGCTGTATTTTTTACATTTGTCATCGGTTATCCAATCCTTAGATTTTTAACAGACTTTTTCAGAGAAGATCCAAGATTTTTTGGATTGACAGTTTGGCAGTATCTATCAGTATTTACTTTTTTTATTGGTTGTTGGTTTGCTTCTAAACATAAGATTTATAACATTACAGAAAAGATAAACAATAAGGTAAAATGAATATAACTTGGTTTTATGCATTAATCAGCGTCTTTATTGTTAGTTTGGTATCTTTTGTAGGAGTTTTAACCCTTTCAATAAAACAAAAGAATCTTCAAAAGATATTATTATTTTTAGTAAGTTTTTCTACAGGAGCTTTGTTTGGAGGAGCTTTTTTACATCTTATTCCAGAAGCGTTAGGTTCAATAAAATCTACATCCCTTATAGGATCACTTATCTTAGTTGGGATCCTTATCTTTTTCATATTAGAAAAATTTGTTCATTGGAGACACTGCCATATTCCAACTTCTAAACATCATCATCATCCTTTAACAACAATGAGTCTAGTTGGAGATGGTTTGCATAATTTGATAGATGGGTTAGTGATAGGATCCAGTTATCTGGTAAGTCCTGCTTTAGGATTAACAACAACAATAGTCATCATTTTACACGAAATCCCGCAAGAGATGGGAGATTTTGGCATTTTAATTTATGGTGGATACAAAAGGATGAAAGCTTTATTGATGAATTTCTTAAGCGCTTTAACATCTGTTTTAGGAACAATTATTGCCTTAAGTGTAGGCTCAAGAGTTGAAGGATTTGCAGCATTACTACTGCCTATCACTGCAGGAGGATTTATCTATATTGCAGGCTCTGACCTGATTCCTGAACTGCATAAAGAGTTTGCTGTCTCAAAATCAATACTTCAATTTATCAGTATACTTGCTGGAATAGCTCTTATATTTGTATTTACATTTTTTGAATAAAATGCCTGAACCAGAAATAGATTCTAGATTTGACATTACTTATGAAGATGATTTTTGCATTGCTGTTTCTAAATCTGGAAATATTCCTGTCCATGAAGGAGGATTATATAAAAAAAACTGCTTGACTGCACTGCTTGAGAAAAAATTAGGTTATCGCGTTTTACCAGTCTATAGATTAGACAGAGAAACTTCTGGAATTGTTGTTTTTGCTAAAAGCAGAGAAGCGTTTAAAAATATTAAAATTTCTGATAAAGAATATATTGCTGTCTGTAAAGGAAAACTTTCTAAAGAACTTGTTGTTGATGAACCCATTGGAGAGAAAAAAGGAGATTATATCGATTGGAAAAAGTGTGTTTCTAAAGATGGTAAATCTGCTAAGACTAAAATAATTCCAATAAAAAGCAACAAAGAATATTCTGTTGTTAGAGTTCTACCTTTAACAGGAAGACAGCACCAGATTAGAGTACATCTTTCTCATATAGGGCATCCAATATTGGGAGATAAAGTATATGGGGAATCTGACAAAAAGTTCAAGGATTATTTGGAAGGTAAATTTAATGACAATATAAAAAGACAGATGTTGCATCTGTATAGAATAAAATTGAACAATAGAATTATCGAGTCTCAGCCTTCTTTTTTGTGATTATCTTATTTCTACTATCGGGATAACCTCATATAGAATCTTTCTTTTATCCCTTGAAGATCTATGGGTTTTATTTTAGAAAGGCCTTCTGGCTTTATGATTATATAACTTAAACCATTAAGATGCTTAGGCAATGTATAACAATGCGCAGAACCATATACTATTATTAATGGTGTCTCCCCATCATTTTTAGCAGATTTACATGCTTCAGCATACATTTTATCTCTTTGTTCTATCATCAAATCATAAAATTTTTGAGTTGTCTCATCACTCATGTATGAATCAACAAAATCTTTAATATTTTCGTTAGATCTTTTGATCAATGAATTTATTTCTAACTCTTTTTTTAAAGAATATGGATCATTTTCGTATTTTTTATCTATACTGTCTAGAGATTCTGTTGTTTCTTTTAATACCAATTGATATTGTTTCTTCAATGGTTTTTTTAATCTTTCAATTTCATTTATTTTGTTAGGATCTTCTGCAAACTTAAGGTTCCAGTTTCTTCCATTTATCATATCTTCAAGATGTTTTGTATAACCTGCAGAATCATATTGTTGAAAACTTAACTTACCATTTTTTTTATAACTTTTTTCAAAAGAAGGATCCAGCCCCTCTGGTAACAAAGTTTTTATCCCGAACTGATCATAAAGCGTATTACATATATCACATATTGACTTTATTGAATTTATATTATTAACTTTTGAATAAGTACTCTTATTGCTCACGTTTTGATCTATATGATTCTGTAATATTATTATAACATCGGGTTTATTGCCTTCCTGTTCAATTATAGACTCAACACCCTTTATACATTCAATATTTTGAGTATTAGCTTCTTTATTTTTATTCAAATTGTAGAATCCATAAGTTCCTGCTAATAATGCCAAAGCCCCAGTCAATAAAACTTTTTTTATAAAACCTATTTTTTTCATCTTTATTCACACATCTTTGCAACCAAAAGCATTGCTTGAGCCCAGCCTAATGGGCTGTTCTCATTATATTCATTAGAATTTGCAAAATATAATTCAGGCATCTCGCCTTTTTCTGTCAAGACTTTTGTTGATCTTATCATATAATGAGCATATTTATCCGGTCTATTCATCTGCTTGTAGATTATTGCAAGCCATGGAAAACCAAAACACCATTCTGCTTCACCATTCTTATGATAATATTTATCTCCTAAATATCTTATTATTCCATTTTTTCTTACTAATTTTTCTTCAATATTTTTTAAAATCTGTTTCTTCTGGGTTTCATTTACAATATTATAAGGATAAATCAATGAAAGTAAAGCTAAATCAACTTCTTTTGTTTCAGATTCTCTTGGTAATAATCTATTTAAGGTATCTTTTCCTTTTTCAATCAGTTCTTTTTTAACATCAACAAAAATACTTATCTTATCTAAGCCTGCAACACAAGCTCCTACGCTTGAAGCATGGACTTCTTCGTTTTCTTCCCACATACCATTATCTTTATCTTGCCAATATTCTATACTTTCTAAATACCAGACTAATTTCTGAAGAATCCTTAAATCATGCCTTGTTCTGATTATTTTTATCCCTTTAGATTCTAAGTCTCCTATCTTGAATAAAACAGCTCCAATAGCATCATTTTGTTTGTTTCCCCACTCTTCCCAAATCTCATTCAGGGTTTCTGGGTCATATCTAGCGTGAATATACTTAAATGTCTGGTCTGGTTTTTCTCTTATAGCCCAATCTATCTTATTCTCATGTTTTAATAGGACATCTAACAAAGCTCTGTAAATTTTTGTCAATTGCTTTTTATTTTTAGTTGCTTCAAATCCCAATGATTCATATACATTATCCCTTAACCAAGCCCTATTATAGCCTGTTTTTACCTGAGCATGGCTTGCTCTCATCAAACCTGTTGAAGCTTGCAATGTGTTTAATATTTTTATTGATTTTTGAATCATTTTTTACCAATCTTATCATCAATTTCTTGAGCAGCACTATCTGGATAATAGACTACATCTTTAGCATAAGGAAAACAAGCAGCATAAGCTAATTTAGGAATATAAGGAATAATATCTGTAACTGCTTTAGCAATAGTTTTTATCATAGCATCAGAAGTTGTTTGTTCTAATATACCGTTCATCAAGATAATCTCAAGATTATAATCTTTTTTCTGGTTCTCGAAATGTACCTTAGCCTCTTTTTTACTCATAAATTCATTAAATTCAGAAGTATGATGGGGTTTTACCATCCTTATAAAAATACCATTTTTTAAATATTCACTGGTATCAGTAATTTTGTTTTCACCTATCCTATAACCTGTAATTGCTCTCAGTCTCTGAGGAAAATCACCTGAATTTGTATTAAGCAAGATTGGCCAATTATCATGAATACCTAATTGTTCTTTAATTTCTTCAGCAGGTAATCTACCTTCTTTAACAGCGTCAAAAAGACTTTTCAATTCTTTAGCGTAGTCATCTAATTTCATTTTATCTTTTTAAGTTGTCATAAAGGCATAGATAAGTACATCCTTTTTCGCTTTGTTCATGGATCATTGCATCTGGACAACCTTCTCCTTTTCTGCAAATTTTTCCAAATCCTTCTACAACTTCCCTTTCAGCTAAAACTTGGCAGTTAACATTTAATTGAATGTTTTCTCCTACAATCTGTACTTGTCCGTTTCCTTTAACAACATCTTCTATTGCTTGTTCCATTTTAACACCCCACTTAATTTTTCTTTTATTGCTGTTTCTACAAAATGGCTCTGATTACGATAAATTTGATTTATCCTTACAGCTTCTTTTAGCTTTAATACAGTCTCTTCGTCTAACGTTATTGAAATTCTATGTTTCATCTATTACAACACCCCAGATATTATCTAGTATTACTGGTATTTAAATCTTTCGTTTTTGTAACTACTTAGAGATAGTAACAAACTACTTAGAATTCATCTTTCCCAAATACTCTTTAAGCTTCTTTTTTATGTTTTCTTTAGTTTTATCATTAATATCTAAATCTTCAACTTCTTTATCCCAGTCAATATCAGGAATTTTAGTTAGATTGCTTCCAAATATCATGCCTGCTTTTTTGACTTCTGATCCAATCTGTTGAGCATATTTTGAGTTAAACTTCTTTATTGAAGGGAATTTAGTTATCCCATCTGAACCTGATTCTAATAAAAGATGCAGTTCATCTAGATGTGTCAACCAAGAACCTGTAATTATCTTTAATCTTGGAAATTCTTTATGTATCTCTTTTACCCATCTTGAATAGTATTCTGAAGAGATAGGTTTTTGTTTTTCAAAAGGTGTTCCTTTTTGAGCTTTTAGCCTGTAAAAAGTCAATCTATCAACGTTATTTTCTTTAATGAATGATTTTAATATAGGAATATCTTTTTCTGTTTCACCTATACCTAAAACTATTGTTACTGATTTTTTTAAACCTGATCTTTCACATAATCTAAACATATCTTCTATTTCATCTAAAGGCTTAGAAGGACATACTTTATCACGCAATATAGGAGTTATAATCTCAACTGTACCGCAAACTCCTTCGATATAAGGCTTGAACATCTTAATCTGTTTTTCATCCAAGATTCCAAGGTTAAGCCATTGCTTTTGATCTGTAATCTGATAAATATTTTTCAATAAATCAAGAATCTCTTCATCAGATTGGCAGTTGCATCCTCCAGAAATAAATTCAACCGGCCAGTTGCATGCTTTACAGATTATTGCTTCTGCCAAGATGCTTTCTTTTGTCCTTTTATCTTTAGAAGGATCTGGTTTTTTAGAGCTTCTTGTGCTCAAATAACAAAAAGCGCAATCTCTTTTAGAACAGTACCAATTTATGAATATTGCCCTTTCAAAATAAATTGTTTTCATTTATAATTAAGAAACTGGATTGTATTAATAATCTTTTTATTTATCAAACAGTCTTAATGCTCCTTCTAAGTGGCTTATTGGAACTTGGTTTGTTGCGCAATGAACACTTCCACCTTGACCGCAATTATAACCGAAAGGGACACATATTGCTTCAATGCCTATATTTTCAAGTTTATCTATAAACGATCTATTAGATAAACTATTTGTGATTGCGATTAAATTATCTTTTGCAGATATTATTTCTGTGTTACAAGGCCATGAAGGATTTTGATAATCGTTATCTGTAAGGTTTAAATCAAATTTATGACGTTCACAAAATAAATTTACGGTTCCACTATGTTCTCGGTAATATGCTCTATCAACAAAAACAACATTTTTTTGAGGTATAGGAAGCATTATCATGTCAACATGAGGTCTTAACGTATCATTTAGTTCATAATTTGGAGGAGGCATAATATCTATATGATCACCATATAATCTTCTTAGTTTTTGAAGTCTTTCATTTGAGGTATCTATCTTTCCTGTTTTCTCATCTTCAGAAATACCTGAACAAGCAACTGTAAATCCTGAGAAAGCATACAAATATCCACCATCAGCATAATGTCCAAAATCTCTATTTGCACTAATTTTTCCATTATGGTAAACAAAAGTATCTCTTGGCCACATTTCATTAACTGCAACATATTTGATTTGTCTTGCTTCTAATTTATGGATCAGGTTTAGTCTCTCATTTAACATCTCTGTTTCTACATCATGAGCATGTGAACTACTAGGCTCAAATAATCCTATAAGCAATATGGGTTTCATTAAATCTATAGAAAATTTACTATTTATAAATCTTTCTATTTGTAACTACTTAATAGTACTAAAAGCCCCTGAGGAGATTTGCACTCCCGACCTGCTGATTTCTTTGTATTGAATACGAGTCAGCCGCAATAGCTACTATGCTACAAGGGCATAAAAAATAGAGAGAAAATGAGATATTTAAAGCTTCGTAAGAATATCCTGCTTCGTTTTATTTGACCTTTGGCATTTATTGCAAATAAGATGGAGTTTACCTTTAACATCTTTAACATAAGACCCCACTGGTTTTTTTAGAAATGTTTCTTCAATATTGTTTTTGCATATCTCGCATTTCATATAATTGTCTAATCTGCTAATATTAATAAACTTTTGCAAATCAATTTCCAAAACCTTTATTAATTCAAGGTATATTTATTGATTTATATAAAGAGGGATGATATGAAAAAAAATAGTATTAAAATTGCTTTAAACTTTCTTTTAATAGTATCTATACTATCTGTTGTTGGGTGTGTTAATTCAGAAAATAAGCAAGAACAAAAAATAAATTTAACAAATATTGCAGAATTTGAAACAAATACAACAAACAATACTATTAATCTTCCTATAGAATTTGATTTTTCTTATGGCAGTTGTGAAGATGAAATCAGCCCTTATGATGAGAGTCAGTTAGGAGTCAAACAAGCTATATGGGATAAAGATGAACTAAAAGTAACTGCTTTCATAACTATTAATTGTGCTGACTCTATAGGGGATGGTTCTTATATCATTGATGGCAATAAAATCACATTAGGATATGATTTAACCAAATGTGATACATGCACTACATGCCTTTGTGCACATAAACTTATATTCATTTTAAATAATATTAACAAAACCGTATATGATTTCGAGCTTAAATCTTATCTAAACAGTTCTATCATTAAAAATATGGATAAAGCAGAGGCACTGCAAAAACTCGGAAGCAACGGTTGTTTTTATAGCCTTTCAGATGAAAAAGAATGCATCAAATTTGAAGATCCTTATTGGACTATAGCTAAAGAAGGATGTTTTGGAAAATGCAAACTCAATTCTGATACAGGAGATATAGAGATAGATGCAAATCCAATGTGTACTGGTTTATTGATACCTTGTGAAACTACAGATGATTGTTCATCAATAGTACCTAACTGCGCTTTAAGATACGTATGCTATAAATCAAGCTGTGTTCCGCAATATGACTTTGATTAAGATTGAAGCTTTAGAAGGGTATTTATAAAGGTATAACATAACTTTAAATGATAAGCACAATAGCCTAAAATTTTATTTTAAGGCTTATCAAAAATAAATTTAGATAAGGTGAAAAAAATGGAAATGAAAAAAATGTTGATGGCAGTTTTTGTTATTGCTTTGATAGCTTTAACAGGATGTATACAGACACAACCAACAGAAGATAATACTATAAATGTACAAGGAAGTTCTGAGCTTACATTTAAGCCAGACAAAGCAGAAGTTTCAGCTGGATTTACAATTGTAAAAAACACAGCAGCAGAAGCTCAAAATGAAGCAAATATAGTAATAAATGCAATAATTGACGGATTGAGATACAAAGGAATACAAGAAAGTGATATACAGACAGACCAGTTAAATTTATATGAAGAAAAAACTTGGGAAAACAACGATTATGTCTCAAAAGGATGGAGAGCAACCCAGACATTGACAATAAAAACTTCAGATCTGACAAAAGTAGGAACAATTGTTGATATCTGCACAAAAAATGGTGCTAACCAGATCAATGGCATAAATTTTGGCTTGACAGATGCAAAAGAACAGGAATATAAACAACAAGCATTGGCAGAAGCAACTAAAAATGCTAAATCTAAAGCAGAGACTATTGCATCCAGTCTAGGAGCTCAATTAGGAGACATTAAATCTGTTTCAGAAAGCAATTATTATTACAGACCATATATGTATGCGATGTCTTCTAAATCAGTAGGAGCAGATATGGTTGCAGAAGCAGCAAATGTATTGCCTTCTGATGTTAGCATAACTGCAGATATAAGCATAGTTTACAAAATCAAGTAAACTATCTTTATTTTCTTTTTTTATTTTAATTTATTATTCTCCTTCAAACTCTACAAGATTAAAAACTTTATATCCTTCATTCTCTAGTTTTTTCTTGCCACCTAACTCCGGCAAATCTATAATAAAACAGCATTCTACTATCTCTCCACCTAGCTTTTTAACAAGGTTGCATGCAGCCATACATGTACCTCCTGTTGCTAAGAGATCATCTACAATCAAAACTTTTTGGCCTTTTTTAATAGCATCTTTATGGATTTCAATCTTATCTTTACCATATTCAAGATCATACTCTTCAAAAACAACTTCTGCAGGCAATTTTCCTTTTTTTCTTATTGGAACAAACCCCAATCCTAACCTATGAGCTAAAGCTGCTCCTGTAATAAATCCGCGAGATTCTATTCCTGCAATCAGATCGATTCTTTTTTTTATGTATCTTTCTGCAAGAAGGTTGATAGTATGGTTAAAACCTTGAGCATCTTTCAATAAGGTTGTAATATCTCTGAACATTATACCTTGTTTTGGCCAATGAGGCACTGTTCTTATCTTTTCTTTTAGTGTGTGTGGCATTTTATTCCTCCTTAAATTTCAACTCTTTGTAAGAATGTATATCTTTTCCATATTTTCTATAAATTTGAATTAAACCGATATGTCCTGCATCTTTACCTTCTAATCCTAACATTTTTAGTCCTTTTTTAACTTTTTCTTCACTCGTTGATTCAATTTCTAAAAAAGTTGGTATCATCGGCCAGGTATCGATTGTAAATTCTATGTCACCTAATCTAAAAGCGATTCTTTTATTCTCCTGATAATATTTATCCGTGAAACATGTTAGATTTGATAATATCTTTTCCGTTTTATCAAAGTCATCAACAACTATCTCAATCTCTTGAGTATCAGAAAGGCCATTTCCTTTTCTGTTTTTGTAAGTTAAATTGGTTTTGTTTCCACTTTGCCTCAGACGAATCCATTCACCTGTGCCTGGGACTATTGAATCAAGACATTTTATATCAAAAACTAATCTTTTTTGTAAAATTTCAGATTCTTCTTTTGCACCCAAATCTCTCAGTTGTTTTTTTATTTTTTCAACATCGATGTCCAAAACTTGGGTCTCAAATTCTTGTCCCATCTTAAATTCTTTTCAAACCTTCAAAATGCATTTTTTTATCGTTAATATCAAACGCTTCAATTACTTGATATTTACCTTTTGTCCAGACCTCTCCATTGACTAAGAAATGGGTAACTTCTAACATTTTTATGCTTGCTAATGGTCTTGAGAGTTTCTCATTTCCATATGTTATACATAAAGGCATCTCTCCTTTTGACCAAAACTCACTATCTGATAACCAATAAAGTCTCATCCCTTTCTTAAGAAAATTATATATTTTTCCAGGAATTATCTTTTCTGGAATACACTCATCTTCTTTTCTGTTGCCTTTTTTGAATTCTAAATAATCACGTAATGCCATATCTGGATTAAATTCAACTTGTATGCCCATTTATTTCACCTTGTTTATCATCTGAAAAATTGTTGCGAGTGGAATTCCAGTAAGTATATTTTTTGGATCACCACTAATGCTTTTTATAAATGTTGAACTTAGATGGCCCCATGGATCATAGCCATGTGCATATGTATTATACTTTGGGTCTTGTTCAAGATATCTTTTTATCTCATCATCAGTTATTTTTCGCATCTTAACATGTGTTATTGCTAATTTTTGCTTAATTTTTTTTGTTTTTGTGTCTATCACAGTTAAGCCAGTATAGAAATCATACGAACTTCCGGACATACTTTTTAGCCTTTCGAATGCTTCTTCATAAGATTTAACTTTTTCCAGTATTTTCCCATTAAAATAACCTATACTATCCATACCTATAACTAAAGAATTCGGACAATCTTTTGCAACTGCTTCTGCCTTTAGTTTTGATAATACTTTGACAAGCTGTTTTGGCTCTGTCGGTCTGCCTTCAAAATATTCTTCTACTTTGCTTGATTTTGCTTCAAAAGGCATTCCAGTATCTTTCATTGCTGCAATCCTATAAGGCGATGTTGTTGCAAGAACTATATTCATCATTTCACCTTCGGAATAATATTTATCAATAATTTTGTTACTTTTTCTATGTTTTGAGAAAATATCTTAAGGATATCATCCCATGTTACTGGTTTTTCATCTTCTTTCCAGCAGTCATAATCAGTAGACATAGCAACAGTAGCATAAGGAATTCCAGCTTCATTAGCTAAGATACATTCTGGAGCGATAGACATATTGATTATATCTGCACCCCATTGCCTAAACATCTTTGATTCTGCTTTTGTAGAAAATCTTGAACCTTCTATTGTAACTACTGTTCCTTTTTCATGATTTTTAATGTTTAATCTTTTTGCTGAGTCAATAATGATTTTTCTAAGTTCTTTAGAAAAAGGCTCTGCCATTGCTGTATGGATAGGCTTATGTGGCTCAAATTTATCATGGAAGGACAATGGCCTTAGCCTTGTAAAATCAATGAATTGGTCTGGAAAGACCAAATCTCCTCTACCAATCTCTTCCCTTAAGCTGCCGACAGCGGTTGTTGCAATAATGTGGGTACAGCCAATCTCTTTTAGAGCAGCAATATTAGCCCTATAATTCACATGAGTTGGAGGAATAGTATGTTCACGACCATGTCTTGCCAATAAAACAACATCAATATCGTTTATCTTGCCAATTTTTAATGGAGAACTTGGAGTTCCAAAAGAAGTTTCTACTTCTTTATCTATTGCGTTCTTTAGAATATCTGGATTATCTAAACCCGAACCACCTATGATACCTATTTTAACCATTATTATACCCCCTTATAGAATTTGTCTGGAATCTTAATTTATATATCTTTCTAAATAATATACATTTATAAATACTTTTTGAATTATATACAGTATGAGATTAGCAATTGTCGAAAAGGAAAAGTGTAACCCTGCAGGATGTGGAGATTTCCTATGTATAAGAGTATGTCCTGTAAACAGGATGGGAGAAGAATGTATTGTTAAATCTCCTGAAAATAAGGCTCAGATAAATGAAGAATTATGCACAGGATGCGGAATCTGTCCAAATAGATGCCCTTTTGAAGCAATCCATATAATCAATCTTCCTGAAGAATTAAAAGAAGAACCTATCCATAGATATGGAAAAAATGGTTTTGAACTATTCAGCTTGCCAACACCTATGTTTGGAAAGGTTGTAGGTATCTTAGGTATGAATGGTATAGGAAAATCAACTGCAATGAAGATATTGGCAGGAGTTCTAAAACCCAATCTAGGAACAGACAAAGAATCAGGATATGATGAACTGTTAAAATATTTTAAAGGAACAGAAGCCCAGACATTTTTTGAAAAAGTCAAAGAAAACAGGATCAAGATAAGCTATAAGCTTCAGCAGGTAGATCTTATTCCTAAAACACAAAAAGGCAGTGTAAAAGATTTATTGAAAAAAGTAGACGAAAAAAATGAGTTTGATCATATTGTTAAAGAATTAGAGTTAGAACAGATATTAGACAGCAATATAACTGAAATATCTGGTGGAGAGCTTCAAAGGGTTGCAATTGCAGCTGCTGTATTGAAGAAAGCCAATTTATATGTTTTTGATGAGCCTACATCTTATCTGGATATAAAACAAAGGATAAAGATAAGCAAATTCATCAAATCTTTAGCAAATGAAAATACTGCTGTTTTGGTTGTTGAACACGATCTAATAATATTGGATTATATGACTGATTTGGTGCATATAATGTATGGCAAAGAAAACTGTTATGGTATTGTTGCGCAACCTAGACCGACAAGAACAGCAATCAATACTTATCTTTCAGGATTCTTAAGAGAAGAAAATATAAGATTCAGGAATCATGAGATCAAATTTGAGGCAAGACCTCCTATAAAAGTAAAAACTCAAAATATTTTAACCTCCTGGAAAGGAATAGATAAAAAATTAGGAAAATTCCATCTGATATCAGAAGAAGGTTCTGTTTACAGGAAAGATGTTGTAGGAATCTTAGGTGAAAATGGAATCGGTAAAACAAGTTTTGTAAAAATATTAGCCCATGTCATAAAACCAGATAAAGGAGAGATAGAGCAAAAGATAAACGTAAGCTATAAACCCCAATATCTTGAATCTTCTTCAGATGAGCTTGTTATGAATGTTTTGGAAAATGCAGTAAAAAAATACAAAGCTCAAATTATAACACCTTTGAACTTAAGTTCTTTGTTGAATAAACAGCTTAATCAGCTTTCAGGAGGAGAATTACAAAGAGTTTCAATAGCATTATGCTTATCAAAAGATGCAGATTTATACTTATTAGATGAACCATCTGCTTATTTAGATGTAGAACAAAGATTGATAGTTTCAAAAATAATCAGAGACTTAATGGAAATACGCGGTAAAACAGCTATGATAGTAGACCATGACCTATTATTCTTAGATTATCTATCTCAAAAACTTCTTGTATTTGAAGGAAAACCTGCTATCAACGGAAAAGCAAAAGGACCTTTTTTTATGGAAGATGGAATGAACATTTTCTTGAAAGATATAGGTTTAACCTTTAGAAGAGATCCAGAAACCCATCGTCCTAGGGCAAATAAAGAAGAAAGTGTTAAAGACAGAGAGCAAAAAAGCGCTGGAAAATATTATTATAACTGATTTTATTATTTTATCTTTCTGCAAAAAGTCATAAAACCAGTATGACCTATAGCATCAGAAGTAGGGCGTACAGATCTTCCTTCAATCTTCCACTGCCTTTCAATAAGCTCGATTGTCTTAAGATATACAAAACCCTCATATTTTTTTAATTCATTGACGAAATCTGAAATCTGAAGAACTGTAGGAACATAAATAACCAGATAACCCCCTATCTTTAAGGCTTTTTCACAGGATCTTATACCATTCCAAGGATTAGGCATGTCTAAGACAATCAAATCCAACTCTGTTTCATCAATTCCGGCAAAAATATCCTTCTTTTTTATCTTTAGATTTTTTATCCCTAAAAATTCTTTGTTCTTTTTAGCTATCTCGATAGCATCATCCCTTATATCATAGCTTGTGACTTCTTTGCAGAGATGAGCTAAATAGCATGCTAAAGCACCTGAACCTGTCCCAGCATCAACAACAACACTCTTATGGTTTATTCCAGTCTCTGCTGCTATAATCCCAATATCTTTTTGAGTTACTATTTGAGCTCCACGAGCTATCTTCCTATAATTATCAATAAAATTTGCAGAAAAAACAATAAATTCTTTTCCAGTATTTGTCTTTATAGAACTTCCATCTTTTTTCTTAAGATCTTTTTTATCAATCTTTCCATCTTCTGTGACATAATCATGTTTTTCATCCAAAACAAAATAAAACCTTTGTTTTGAGATAGTTATTTCTCTGTCTAAATCTTTAACAAACTCCTTTTTTCCTTTTTTAAACAAAATTTTAGCCATAAGAAAAAATAAATCAATTGGGTTTTAGTTTTTTTTCAACAACTCTAGGATCCCATCCTGCTTTTATCAAATCCTTTTTTATATCCCTGATATGTCTTCTTCTATGTACTTCACTTATTATGAAATGATTTAACATAGCATCATTGACGATTTTCTGGCTAAATCCTTTTTTCTTTATAGTTGCTCTTATATCATTATGACTGTGTCCTTTAGAGATCATATGGTTTATTGCATCATGCAAAGCTACTGAATCAACAAAATGAGCAGGCCACCCATTTGATACTAAAACTTTCCTTATATCATCTATATGATGACCTTTAGCCTTAGCTTTTGTTATGAAATCATGCAGTTTTAATTCTGGAATATTTTCTATATATCCATTTTTTGTCCTTTCTTTCATAACTAAAGTTGCTAATAATATCAATGCAATCAATGCTGCTATCACATAAGGCAGTATATTGTTCCATTTGTTAGGCACATCTACAGTTTCAATTACTTCTTGTCTTGGAGTTTGAGGGATTATCGGTTGAACTTCAATCTCATTGTTTATTGAACCTCTTGGTTGTGCTGTTAGATTTAATACCAATAATGATTTTCTTTCTATCAATCTTATCAATAATGTAGCTCTTCCACCAGATATACTATCTAAATATATTTGGATATCATTCTTAGCATCACCATTCAAATCAATCGGTAAAGTATCTCCTAAATTCATTGTAAACTGATATGAAGTAGGTATTACTGTTCCTTTCACATAATTTATTCCAACTTCAGTTATCTTTATTGAATATAATATGTTTCCAAAGCTGAACTGTACAGCATCTGCTCTGCTGAAACTATATCCTGTATAAGTCGGAGTTAAATTGATGAATGTAGTTCTTCCTGAACTTGAAGATCCTCCACCTCCTCCGCCACCACCACCGCCTCCCCCGCTAGCTAGAGTTGTGAAGTTATATATTCCGCTTGTAGAGCAATTTCCTACATTATTGCAGCTAGTTACATTAAAGTGATATAATTTACTTGCAGTCAATCCAGTTAAGCTTACACTGTGAGATGTAACATTTGCAACATTAGTTGTAGTTATATTCAAAATTGAACTGTTTGTTCCGCGTATTACTGTTGAATTTGACAAATCATCTGTTGTCCAGACTACAACTGCACTTGAAGTTGTTATTGAAATTACGCTAACACCAGAGATTATAGGTGCAGTAGTATCTGGATTTGTCGTTACACCTAAAATTATAGATCCATTATTTTCATTGCCTGCATAATCTACAGCAGTTACATTATAGAAATATGATGTT
>Ga0247841_10000915_pt1 | contig 72211 bp, 82 predicted proteins | sample LaCruzMarch2015__2_FD_192410 | JGI IMG/M metagenome (GOLD analysis project Ga0247841, IMG submission 192410) | Freshwater microbial communities from meromictic Lake La Cruz, Castile-La Mancha, Spain - LaCruzMarch2015_18m | ecosystem: Environmental > Aquatic > Freshwater > Lake | place: Spain... | reverse complement strand
GATATAGCAAATAGATATGGAGCCGAGGTTTTGGGGCCAGTGCCACTGCCGACAGAAATTTTGAAATATACTGTAAACAGGTCAAGCTTTGTGCACAAGAACGCCAGAGAGCAGTTTGAGATGAGAGTGCACAAAAGAGTTATCGATATTCTAAATCCAAATCAAGAGATTATAGAATCGTTGAGAGACTTAAATTTGCCTTCAGGAGTTGACATTACGATAAAGATATAATAAGATAGGTAATTACAATAAAATTAGTTAATTCCGCGATAGTTAACTTTCCTTCGAATCGCTTTGTGCGGCTCGTTCAGGATAACAACATTGCCAAACTTAAATGGGCATAGCCCATTTTTAGTTAATATAGAGGAGTTCAGCGAAATTTTTAGAAGCAAGGTATAAGATATATCCTTCTAAAATTTCGAAGTAAGTCTGTTCGCCTCGCTCACAGACCCATGAAATACATTTTAGGAAACAAAATAGGAATGTCCCAGATGTTCGACAAGAATGGTAAGCTAACACCGGTTACTTTGGTTGTTGTTGGACCTTGCTATGTTTTGCAAAAGAAAACTAAAGAGAAAGAAGGATATGAGGCCATACAGATTGGTTTCAAAAAAATTGAGAAAAAGAGCAAAATCGGCAAGACAATGAAGGGCAAGGAATATAAATTTATAAAAGAATGCAGAAGCCAAGAAGCCTCCACGCTTAATGTTGGAGACGAAATAAATGCTTCTATTTTTGAAGAAGGCCAGATTGTAAAGGTTTCCGGAAAGTCAAAAGGTAAGGGGTTTCAGGGTGGAGTTAAAAGGCATGGTTTTCATGGAAGAAATGCTACTCACGGCGTGAAGCACGAGCACAGAACTATTGGTTCAACTGGTACAAGATTCCCTCAGCACGTTATGAAAGGAAGAAGAATGCCTGGCAGAATGGGTTTTGAAAACATCACAGTCAAAAATTTGAAAATAATGAAAGTTGACAAAGAGAATAATTTATTAGTAATTAAGGGCGCGGTTCCTGGAACAAAAAGGACGTTGCTAGAAATCAAAGGATAATATCCATGAAAATTGATTTATACAATCAAAACGGAGAAGTCGCTGGAAGCGTTACCTTGCCTAAGGAAATTTTTGATGTAAAGTTTAATGCCGATTTGGTACACCAAATTGCAGTTTCTTTATCGGGCAACAAAAGACAAATTTCAGCACACGCTAGAATTAGAAGCGAGGTAAGTGGAGGAGGCAAAAAGCCTTGGATGCAAAAAGGAACTGGTAGATCAAGACATGGGTCAATACGTTCTCCGTTGTGGAAAGGTGGAGGAGTCACTCATGGCCCAAGAAAGGACAGAATTTTTGAAAGAGAGGTCCCAAAGAAGATGAGAAGAAAGGCTTTGTTTATGGTTTTGAGCCAAAAAGCAAGAGAAAATCAATTGGTGATTTTAGATAAGATTGAGTTAGAGAAGGGAAAGACAAAAGAAATGGCAAGTTCCTTAGGAAAATTGCCATGCAGCAACCAGGCCACCTTAATAGCATTGTCAAATTACGATAAAAAGATATTCTTGGCAGCTAGAAACATAAAGAAAACACACATTGATGATGCAAGGAATCTGAATGTTTTAGAGTTGTTAAATTATAAATATTTGTTATTGACCAAAGAGAGCATTAAAACAATAGAAAGCACGTTTGCTAAATAGAAAACACCTTATGGCAATACTAGATTTTTTAAAAAATAAAAAGGACGCTAGCAAATCAAAGAAAACCGAGAAAAAGGTTTCAAAGGTTTCAGCTAATAAAAAAGAGCAACCAGTAAAAGAGAAAACAGAGGTGGCCAATGTTAATGTTGCGCCAGCTAGGACAAAAAATTCTAAATTTTCTTATGACGCCATAAAACAACCGCACATATCTGAAAAAGCCAGCTATTTAGCTGAAAAAAATCAATATATTTTTGAGATATTACCAAATTATAACAAGCAAGAGGTTAAAAAAGCAGTAGAAGGAATTTACAATGTTGATGTGTTGTCAGTAAACATAATAAAGATTCCAGCAAAAAAGAGAAGATTGGGTAGGACAGAAGGCTTTAGAAAAGCATATAAAAAAGCAGTTGTTACAATTAAAGAAGGTCAAAAAATAGAGATTCTGTAACATGAAAACGTATAAACCAACAACGCCAGCCAGAAGAGGAATGACAGGAATAGATTTCTCTCAGCTTACTAAAAAGAGGCCAGAGAAGAGTCTTTTAAAATACGTCAGAAGAGATGTTGGCAGGGCCAGCTCTGGCAGAATATCAGTAAGGCACAAGGGTGGAGGAGTTAAGCAGATGTACAGAATTATTGAATTTTCACAGACAAAGATGGATGTCCCAGCAAAAGTTATTGCCTTAGAGTATGATCCTAATAGGACGGCTTTTATTGCATTGCTAGAATATGCCGACAAAACGAAACAATATGTTGTTGCTCCACAGAATTTAAAAGTTGGACAAGATGTTGTTTTTGCAGAATCAGCACCATTAACTCCAGGAAATAGAATAAAGTTGAAAAACATATCAGTTGGAACAATGGTTTATAATATTGAATTAGAGCCAGGAAGGGGAGGAAAGGTTGTAAGGTCTGCCGGATCTTCAGCCCAGGTTTTGGCCCACGACGGAGACCATATAAGCTTGAAAATGCCATCTACCGAAATTAGAATGTTTAAAGGTGAGTGCTTTGCTTCAATAGGCATGGTTTCAAACCCAGAAAATAGATATTATAGAGTTGGAAAAGCTGGAACAAACAGACACAAAGGAATAAGGCCAACCGTTAGAGGCTCTGCAATGAACCCAGTTGATCACCCACACGGTGGAGGTGAAGGCAGACAGCCAATTGGTTTGAAGCATCCTAAGACGCCACAAGGCAAACCAGCCTTAGGAGTAAAAACAAGAAATGTAAAGAAATGGTCAAACAAATTAATCATTCAAAGAAGGAAGAAGTAATTTAAACAAATTATGTCAAGAAGTTTAAAAAAAGGACCATATATAGATGCCGGATTACTTGAAAAGGTTTTAAGTCTTAGAAAAGACGAAAAAAAGATTATTAAAACCTGGGCAAGGCATTCTACAATATCCCCTGAAATGTTAGGACACACTTTTGGAGTGCATAACGGTAAAGAATTCGTGGCAGTTTTTGTTTCAGAAGATATGGTTGGTCATAAATTGGGAGAATTTTCACCTACAACAAAGTTTTCAAGACATGGAGGAAGAATGCAAAGAGACATAGAGGCCGGAGCCGAGCAGAAAGAATCAGCAAAAATAGAGGGTCTAGGGGCAGCGCCAAAAGCAGCAGCCGCTCCTGCCGCAAAGCCAGGACCAAAGAAGTAGAAATTGTATAACAAATAAATAAAAGACATGGAAATAAAAGTAAAACTAGGCAACTTAAGAACATCACCAAGAAAGGTGAGACAAGTCATAGACTTGGTCAGGGGAAAGAAAGTGTCAGAAGCACAGGCCATACTTTTGTTTACAGTTAATAAATCAGCTAGAGATGTATCAAAGTTATTGAATTCGGCTGTAGCTTCAGCAAAGCACGATTTACATTTAGATGAATCAAATTTATTTATTTCCACAATTACTGTTGACGAGGGGCCAAAGTTAAAAAGATGGCATCCAATGTCGCGCGGAAGGGCATTTCCAATTATAAAGAGATCTTCACATATTGCTTTAACTTTAAAAGAATTGAAACCAACAGACAAGAGTGAAAAACCAGCAGAAAAGACCGGAGAGAAGTCAGTAGAAAAAGAAATTAAAAAGACAGAGAAAAAAGAGGTTAAGCCAAAAAAAACAACAAAGAAATAGAAATCTATGGCACATAAAGTTCATCCAAAATCATTTAGAATAAAGGGAACAGAGGATTGGAATATCCGTGGCTTTTATGGTAGAAAAATGCCTCAATATTTAGAAGAAGATTTTTGCATAAAAGATTTTTTAAGAAAGAAATTGATTGAAGCTTCAGTTGCAAACATACAAATAGAACATTCAGCAAACAAAGTAAACGTTATTGTAGAAACAGCAAGACCAGGATTAATTATTGGCAGAGGCGGTGGGGGAATCGACACATTAAAAAAGCAAATTGAAAAACAGATACAAAGAAAGATAAAGAGCAAAATTACAAGAGAAATAAAAATAGAAATTAGAGAAGTAAAAAACCCTTGGATTTCAGCTGCGTTAGTGGCCCAAATGGTAGCTCAACAGATCGAAAAACGTATGCCATTTAGGCAGGTTTTAAAAAAGTCCCTAGAAAGGGTTATGACAAACAGAGAGGCAAAAGGAATAAGAATGGAAGTTTCTGGTCGCTTGAACGGAATTGAAATTGCGAGACGTGAGTGGTTGGGAAATGGTCAAATGCCAAGAAACACCATTAGGGCCGACATTGATTACGCACACGACGAAGCACAATGCACATATGGAAAAATAGGAATAAAGGTTTGGATATATAAAGGAGAAAAATTTGAATAAAAATATAGCTCAAAATTATGGGAATATTAATGCCGAAAAAAGTTAAACACCGAAAGTGGCAGAAGCATGCCTCCAAGGGAATTGAAAACAGAGCAACTGAGCTTAATTTTGGTAGCTATGGATTGAAGGCTTTAGATACGCAATGGTTGACAGCAAGACAATTAGAGGCAGCTAGGCGCCACATAATAAGATATTTTAAAAAAGGAGGAAAGCTTTGGGTAAGAGTTTTTCCAGACAAGCCGGTTACTTCTAAGGGTGCTGAGGTTGGATTGGGAGGCGGAAAGGGTGCAGTTGACCACTATGTTTATCCAATAAGGCCTGGTAGAATAATTTTTGAAATCGATGGATTAAAAGAAGACATATCAAGGGAGGCATTGGAAGGGGCAGGAAATAAATTGCCAATCAAAACAAGATTTGTAAAAAAAGACAACATTTAACATGCAAATTACAGAATTAAGAAAAAAAGACAAGAAGGAGTTAGAGAAAACAGCTCAAGAATTAACTAAAAAGTTGAGCGATCTTAGATTTAAATTTTCGTCCGGAAAATTGAAAAACGTCAAAGAAATAAGCAATTCGAAAAAAGAAATAGCTAGAATATTAACCATTCTTAAAGAAACACAACATGTCTAAAAAATTATTACAAGGAATTGTGGTTTCAGACAAAATGCAGAAAACTGTTGTGGTTGAAGTTGAAAGAATACAAGAACACCCAAAATACAGAAGAAGATATAAGGTCCACAAAAAGTTTAAGGCCCACGACGAAACCAATCAATATCATATTGGAGACAAGGTTGTTATAGAAGAGACAAAGCCGATGTCAAAAGACAAGAATTGGATTGTAAAAAGTAAGATTTAATTTAAATAACCATGATACAGCCAAGATCAATGTTAAAAGTTGCCGACAACTCTGGAGCAAAAATTATCCAGGTTATTAACGTGCCTGGTGGAACCCGCAGACATTATGCTCAGTTGGGAGACATTGTTGTGGCTGCAGTAAAAAAGGCAGAACCAAGAAAGATTGTTAAAAAACACGAGAAAGTAAAGGCCGTTATTATAAGGCAAAGAAAAGAATTTAAACGAGCGGATGGATCTTATATAAGATTTGACGATAATGCAGCCGTAATTTTGGGAGATGAAAAAGAGCCGAAGGGAACCAGAATTTTAGGGCCAACAGCTAAAGAATTAAAAGATAAGGGTTTTGGCACGATAGCCATGATGGCTTCGGAATTGCTTTAAACAATAAAAACATGAAAGTAATAAAAGGAGATTTAGTTTTAATAACAGCAGGCAAAGATAAGGGCAGAACAGGTAAAATAATGAAGGCTCTACCAAAAGAGGATAAGGTTTTGGTTGAGGGAATTAATTTAAAAAAGAAACACGTAAGGCCAAAGAGAGATGGGGAGAAAGGACAGGTTGTTGAAATTCCAGCAGTTTTGGATATTTCTAACGTTAAGTTAATTTGTCCTAAATGCGGGAAGGTAACCAGAGTTGGATATAAAATTGACAAAGAAGTAAAAAAGAGAGTTTGTAAACAGTGTAAACAAGAAATTTAATATGCAAAGCTTAAAAGAAAAATATAAAAAAGAAGTGGCTCCAGAGTTGATGAAGAAACTGGGCTATAAAAACATAATGGCCGTTCCTTCAATAAAGAAGGTAGTTTTAAACAGCTCATTTGGAAAGGATGTTGTTGGAAAGTCTGCTTCAGAAAGAGAGAAGATACAAAACCTTATAACACAAGACCTGTCCTTAATAGCTGGCCAAAAAACAAATTTAGTTAAATCAAGAAAGTCTATTGCCGGATTTAAATTAAGAGAAGGGTTAGAAATTGCAGCAGTTGTTACCTTAAGAAAGCAAAGAATGTGGGATTTTTTGGAAAGATTTATCTATCTTTCTCTTCCAAGGTCTCGTGACTTTAAAGGCATTGACCCAAAATCAATAGATAAAAGAGGAAATTTATCAATGGGGTTTAAAGAGCACATTTCATTCCCAGAGATATTTACAGAAAAAGAGAAAACAATTTTCGGATTGGAGATAACAGTTGTGACTAATGCAAAAAGCAAAGAGGAAGGATTAGAATTATATAAATTATTAGGTTTTCCTATGAAGGAAACAAAGTAGAATAATAAATTATGGCTAAGGTATCACAAGAAGCAAGCGCAAAAAAGAAACCCAAGTTTTCCAGCAGGAAGATAAGGCGTTGTTTTAAGTGCGGAAGAAGGCACGGTTTTATGAGAAAATTTGGTCTTTGCAGAATATGCTTCAGAGAATTAGCAAATAAAGGAGAAATCCCAGGAATTAAAAAATCAAGTTGGTAAATTCAACAAAACAACCATGACAGACCCAATTACAGATATGTTAAATCAAATAAAGAACGGACAAGCTGTTGGCAAAACAGAGGTTTTGGTTCCTTTGTCAAACATCAAGAATGAAATAGCAGAAATATTGTTTAAAGAAGGCTTTGTCGGAGAAGTTAAAAAAGCTGCAAAGGGGAAGATAAAAAGCCTAAAAATATCTTTAAAATACGATAATGAAATACCAGCGATAGCAGGATTTAAAAGAATTTCAAAACCCGGTCAAAGAATTTATAATGGAGTTTCTGAAATTAGGAAAGTGCACGGAGGCTATGGAATTTCGATAATTTCAACATCAAAAGGATTAATGACAAACAAGGACGCAAGATATAAAAAGTTGGGTGGAGAAATAATCTGCCAAATTTGGTAATTAATTTTAAAAAAATATGTCACGAATAGGAAAAAAATTAATAGAAATCCCACAGGGTGTAAAGGTAGAAATTTCTGATAAAGAAATCAAAGTTTCGGGGCCCAAGGGAGAATTGAAGCAGGCCATACATCATGAGATTAAGGTTGAATCGAAAGATGGCAAAATTTTTGTTTCTCCAAAGGCAGAGCTTTCAAAGAAAGGAAGAGGATTGTGGGGACTTTATAGGGCTTTAATATCAAACATGGTTACAGGAGTAAGCAAGGGCTTTGAAAAGAAATTAGAAATTGAAGGAGTTGGTTTTAAGGCAAACGTCGAGCCAGATGGTTTGGTTTTGAATGTTGGATTTACTAACCCAATTAAAATAGCCAAAATAGACGGAATAAATTTTTTGGTAGAGAAAAACGTTATAACGGTTTCCGGAATAGACAAAGAGAGAGTCGGGCACATTGCAGCTTTGGTTAGAATACAGAAAAAAGCAGAGCCATATAAAGGAAAAGGAATTAAATATCAAGGAGAGGTTGTTAGAAGAAAAGAAGGTAAAAAAGTAGTAGCAACAAGCAAGTAGTCAAACCTTAAATAAAATACTATGTCAGTAAAAAACGACAAAAGAATCAGAAGGCATAAAAAAATAAGGATGATTATCCACGGCACAAAGGACAGGCCAAGGCTTTTTGCTTTTAGATCAAATCAGCACATCTATGCTCAGTTAATTGATGATGATAAGGCCAAAGTTTTGTTGAGTGCCTCTGATAAAGATGTAAAAGGAACAAAAAAAGAAAAGAAATCTGATGCTGCAAAACAGGTAGGTTTATTTATCGCTAAAAAGGCTGTTGAAAGCAAAATTAGTGAGGTTGTTTTTGATAGGGGTGGAACTGTTTATCACGGTAGAATAAAAGCCCTAGCCGAAGGAGCAAGAGAAGGAGGACTTAAATTTTAATTAAATTTTTTTAAAATGGCAGAAGAAATAAAACAAGAAAATTCAAAAGTTGCTCCAAAACCAAATGAAGGTTTTGTGCCAATTCCAACTGGTAGTGATCCAGCTGGTCAGAAGAGTGGCACGGATAATCGAGATTCGCGCGGTTTTGGGCAAGGACAAGGAAGAGGAGGTTTTGGACAAAACAGAAGACCTGGTTTTGGCAGGGCTGGATTTGGCAAAGACAGACCAAAAGATGAGTTTCAAACAAAACTATTAGATTTAGCCAGGGTTACTAGAGTCACCGGTGGAGGCAAAAGAATGAGCTTTCGAGCCGTTGTGGTTGCCGGAGACAAAAAGGGTAAAGTTGGCATAGGCGTAGACAAGGGAAAAGACGTATCGCAGGCCATTGATAAGGCCACTAGGCGCGCAAAAAAGGACTTGCTAAGCGTTATTATTATAGATGGCACTATTCCTCATGAAGTTGAGGCAAAATACGGCCCAGCGGTTATTTTATTAAAACCACAAAAGAAAGGAAGGGGATTAGTAGCCGGAGGAGCCGTTAGAACAATTTGTGACTTAGCTGGAATTAAAAACGTTTCTTCAAAAATTCTTTCAGGCTCAAAAAACAAATTAAATAATGCCAAAGCCACAATGGAGGCATTAAGAAAATTAAAAGCTCCAACCAAAGCTTAATATCATGCAACTTCACGAATTAAAAAGAAAACATAAAAATAGGGATAAAAAAAGAGTTGGCCGAGGAGGCAAGAAAGGAACTTACTCTGGAAAGGGAAACAAAGGACAGAAATCAAGAGCCGGTAGAAAAATGGTGCCAATTATAAGGGAATTGATCAAAAGATATCCTAAGTTAAAAGGATATAGAAGTTTTACTATGGACAAAGATCTTGCTATAGTTAACTTAGTAGTTTTAGAAAAAAATACAAAAGACGGCGAGACCATAAATCCAGAAAATTTGATTAAAAAGGGATTAATCAGCAACATAAAAGGAAAAACCCCAAAAGTTAAAATTTTGGGCACTGGTAAAATCACAAAGAAATTAGTTGTGGAGAACTGCAAAACATCTAAAACAGCCAAAGAGGCAATTGAAAAGGCAGGAGGTAGCGTTAAGGCATAGTACTTAGTTAAACAAACCATAAATTATGTGGTACGAAAAAATATTATTTCTTTTCAAAAATAAAGAACTAAGAAACAAATTTCTATTTGTAATCTTCCTTTTTGTCGTATTCAGAATAGCAGCCAATATACCAATACCAGGAATTGGAGCAGAAAACTTAAGAAAATTCTTTGACCAAAATCAGGTTTTTGGTCTTTTAAACTTGTTTACAGGAGGAGCATTGAGCAACTTTTCAGTTGTTTTAATGGGACTTGGGCCCTACATTACAGCCACAATTATTTTACAACTTTTAACAATGATTTTCCCCGCTCTAGAAAGGCTCTATAAAGAAGAGGGGCAATCGGGCAGACAAAAATTTAACCAATATTCAAGACTTCTCACCATTCCTTTGGCCGCGTTTGAAGGTTATGGAATGCTTACAGTTTTTGCCAGACAGGGAATAATTACCGGTCTTACTCTTCCGGTAATGATTTCGGCTATTTTAACAATAACAGCCGGAGCAATGTTCTTAATGTGGATTGGAGAAATAATCTCTGAGCAAGGAATGGGAAATGGAATATCTCTATTAATTTTTGCTGGTATAGTAGCAGGAATACCAATTAACATATTTCAAACATTTATTACTTTCGACCCGTCAAAAATTCCTTCTTATATAGCATTTTTGGTGTCGGCGGTGGTTATAGTCGCCGGGGTTGTTTTAATAACCGAGGCTCGCAGAAACATTCCAGTTTCCTATGCAAAAAGAGTTAGGGGCATGAAAATGTATGGCGGAACATCAACCTATTTGCCGTTAAGCGTTAACCCAGCAGGAGTTATACCAATCATCTTTGCATTATCTATACTTTTGTTTCCAGGAATGATTGCAAGCTATTTGGGCACCTACCCAGGACTAGTTGGCAGCATAGCAACAAGCATCGGCATGATTTTTAACAATGTCTGGATACACGGAGTTTTATACTTTTTGTTAGTTATTATTTTCACATATTTTTATACCGCGGTAACCTTTGATCCAAAAACAATCGCTGATAACTTACAGAAAATGGGAGGTTTCGTGCCAGGCGTAAGGCCAGGGCAATCAACGTCTGCTTTCATTAAGCATATTCTAAACAGAGTTTTGTTTACTGGCGCAATATTTTTAGGATTAATAGCCATATTGCCATCAATTGTTGCAGGGCTTACGGGCGTAACTGGGTTTGCATTCTTAGTTGGAGGCACTTCGCTTCTAATCGTTGTTAGCGTTGTCTTAGATACAGTAAGACAAATTAACGCGCAACTTCAAATGCGCGAATACGAAACTTTCTAAATAAAGACTAATTTAAAGACCGCCTCCGGGCGGTTTTTCCGTTTAAAAGTCTTCTTTTTATAAAAATTTTATGATAATATCAAAATATCTATGAAACAAATAATAATGTTATTCGGGCCTCCGGGCTCAGGAAAGGGGACTCAAGCCAATCTTTTAGCCGAAAAAACAGGCTATTATCACTTTGAAACAAGCAAAATAATCGAGAGGTGCTTTAAACAAGAAAATCCGGAAAAGGTTTATAAAATAGAGGGGAAGGAATATAAAGTTAAAGATGAAATTGAAAAATGGGAAACGGGGTTATTAGTAGATCCACCTTTTGTTTTTCAATTGTTAAAAGAAAGGGTAAAAGAATTAGCCAGCGAGGGCGAATCAATTATTTTTTCTGGTTCCCCAAGAACAATTTATGAAGCCGAGAAAGAATTGCCTCTTTTCAAAAAACTATACGGAAAAAACATACAGCTTATTTTGCTCGAAGTAAATCCGGAAACAACAATTCAAAGAAATTCTCACAGAAAAATATGCAGCTTAATGAAGCATAATATTTTATTTAGTCCAGAAACCGAAAACTTAAAAAAATGTCCTATTGATGGATCTGATTTAGCTTCTAGGTTTGGATTAGATGATGTTGAGACAATTAAAAAGCGCCTAGAGGTTTTTCAAGCCGAGACATATCCGGTTGTCGCAATCGTCGAGAAAGAAGGTATTTCGGTAACAAAAATAAATGGAGAACAGACCATTTCTGAAGTTTATAATGAAATTCAAAAAGTTGTAAAATGATAAGCATTAAAACACCAGAAGAAATACAAACAATAGCTGAAGGTGGGAAGATTTTAGCCGCGGCGTTAAAAGAGTTAGAAAGAATGGTAAAGCCGGGAATTACCACCCGCGAATTAGATAAAGCCGCAGAGGCTTTTATTTTGTCTAAGGGGGCAAAGCCTGCTTTTAAAGGATATGACGGTTTCCCTTTTTCTTTGTGCGTCTCTGTAAATGAGAACATTGTCCACGGGCTTCCTTCAGAATATGCTTTGAAAGATGGTGATTTGTTAAAATTAGACCTCGGCGTTTTATTTAAAGGTTTTAATACAGATTCGGCAATTACGGTTGCAGTTGGTAGCGTTTCCTACGAGGCAAAAAGACTATTACATGTTACAAAAAAATCTTTAAGGTTAGGAATTAAAAAAGCAAAAATGGGAAACACTATTGGAGACATTGGAAACACAATTCAAAGGTTTGTTGAAGATCAAGGGTTTGGCGTTGTCAGAGATTTGTGTGGTCACGGCATAGGGAAAAATTTGCATGAAGATCCAAAAGTTCCAAACTTTGGTAAAAGGCAAGGTGGAGAAAAACTAGTTGAAGGAATGGTAATTTGCATTGAGCCAATGGTAACAATGGGGGACTATAACCTAAGAAAGTCTGATGATAATTATGGGTATGCAACAAAAGACAACTCGTTGGCCGCCCATTTTGAGCATACAATAGTCATAACAAAGTCTGGTTCAAAAATTTTAACTGAGTAAAACTGCTCGGCAACAAACTTTTTTCCGTCTGCTGATAGCCCCCTTTGTCCTGCGGGACAAGTGGACCAGGGACTGCAAAAAGTTCATTGCCTCGCTAATTTTATGAAAACTCTTATTGTAGCGAATTGGAAAATGAATCCTCAGACTTATAAAGAAGCCGAGGATTTGGTAAATGGAGTTGTAGAAGGGGTCGAGGGTCTAAAATCTGAAATAGTTGTTTGCCCCCCATTTCCTTGGCTTACAGATTTTTCTCATAAAAATAAGTCTGTTGTTTCTTTTGGAGCGCAGAATTTATTCTATGAAGAGAAAGGCGCCTACACCGGAGAAGTCTCGGCACAAATGCTTAAAAGTTCAAATGTAGAATATGCGATAATTGGACACTCCGAAAGAAGGAAAATGGGTGAGACTGAAGAAATTATAAATAAAAAAATAAAGAAAGCCTTAGAGCTCGGATTAAAAGTTATATTTTGCATTGGCGAGTCTGCAGAAGAGAAAAGCGGGGGAAAAAGAAGTGAGGTTTTAGAAAGGCAGATAAATAAAGGTTTAGACGGAGTGGGTGATTTGTCTAATGTTAATATAGCTTATGAGCCGGTTTGGGCAATTGGAACTGGCAATAATTGTTCGGTGCAGGAAACCAAAGAGGCAATAGACTATATAAGAGGACTGGTTAAATCGGGAACAAGAGTACTTTACGGTGGAAGCGTAAAGAGTGAAAATTCGGGCGCATATGTTAAAGAGGCTGGCGCGAATGGATTGTTGGTTGGCGGGGCATCACTAAATCCGGAAGAATTCTCTAAAATTGTAAAAAGCGCCGAATAAATACTCGGTAGTAAGTTTTTAAAAAAGATTGACCAAGTCAGTCTTTTTTGTTATGTTGACCCTATGGCTAGCGAAATATTAAGCAATGGGAAATTTTTTAGCCCAAGTAAGGGTGATTTAACCTTAGAACAGGTTATCAAAGAAATTTTTGGTTATATGCAAGAATCTCCGGAAAGTAAATATGAGGTTATCGTGGGCACAGACTCGCCATCAACAGATAAGCCATTTTTTCCAATTGCAGTTGTGGTTTTAAGAATTGGAGCCGGAGGTAGATTTTTTCTAAAGAAAATGCGATACGACGATAATTTTCTAAAGCGATTTGTTTACTGGAAAAATAGAATTTTGCAAGAAGTTTATTTGTCTTGTGAGTTGGCTTTGTCTTTAAGGGAGGAATTACAAAAACAAAACACGTTTGGTTTAAAATACCAATTTGAATATATTCACGCCGACGTTGGCGAAATAGGCAAGACTAAAGAGATGGTAAAAGAGGTGATTGGGCTAATTAAAAGTAATGGATTTGAACCAAAAATAAAGCCATATTCCTTTGCTGCCACCGTGGTAGCCGACAGATACACTTAAAATCAACCGCCCAGTAGGCGGTTTTTGAGTTGGTCAAGGTGGGTTTGACAGGCTTGGCATAATATGGTATATTGTAAAATATAGTAAGCCCATTGATAAAAACAGTTCTTTTGCCGGCACGGGTGTGCTGGCGGCTGTTACAATGAGCTTATATAAAGGAGGAAGCCATGAATAGTGGCGACAGCAGGGAAGTAAAGGTTGGAAAGACAATCAGGCTCGCAGGAAGTGCCATTGAGTTGGTGGCGCTGGGAAAGCGGGAACCTGATGCGCTCGCCGATTTCTTGCAGCAGTTCGTGTTCGGCGCCAGCCTGGGCCTCGACCTCTGGGTCGAGACCTACAAGGCTCTCGGCTTGGAGAGCGAATTCAGGCAGGTTGACAGGTTGGTTTTTCCGGAGGACAAGAATTTGTGGTTCTTGCCCATGGTCCCTGGTGTGACAAGCAACAAGATCGTTGCGGGTCACCGCAGGTTCGGCGTGAACTACTGGCTTTACGCCGACGATCTAGACGTCAGTGTGCCGACTCATGACAGAGACGCCAACCGTGACGGACCTTACATTGTAGGATTCCGTCGCAACGTGGAAGCAGACGAAGAATTCGCTGGCAAGTCGGTCAACGTTCTCGTCAAAGCGGGTCACAAGGGCATTTGTTTGCCCGAGCGGCTCCTGCTTGGCGCCGGCTACCACGTTGCCACTGGGCAACATCTGGATGTGAAGACCGCTACGCTTTGTGCGGGTTCACACAGCGTAGGCGGCATTGTCCCGCACGTCGATTGGAGCTCTGGCAACCGCAAGGTCTATGTTAATCACCGCAACCCCGACAACTCCGATGGCTCTCTCCGTTCCCGTTCCGCAGTTTCTTACGTATCCTGCCTGCACAGCAAAGCGTAGCAGGCATACTTTCGGGCCCCGTTCAGCAAGTGCAACTGCATTTGCTGAACGGGGCATTTTAATTGTATAATTTATTTGTGTGGCGAAGGGATTTTCCACACAAGAAACTGCTTGTCTAATTCCATCGAGTATTTAGGCTCGGAAAACTTCCCCGCTCCGCGGGGTTAACTCAGATAATTCTGGTTAAGAATTATCGGTGATATGGACGGAATTAGACAATAATACGGGTTCACACAACGTAGACGGCAATGTCCCGAACGTCAATTGGAACTCTGACAACCGCAAGGTCTATGTTAATCACTGCAACCCCGACAACTCCAATGACAATCTCCGTTCCCGTTCCGAAGTTTTTGCATAAAAAGGAGTTTTAAAAACTCCTTTTGTGTTAAATATATGAATGATGAAAATATTAAACAGTTAGGGGGGGGGGGCTTAGGGGGGAGGATTTATTTGAAAAAATCATATGTCTAAAAAACTTATTTTTAGCTTGGAGGGAATTTAAACGAGGAAAGGCTAAAAAGAAAGATGTTAAGCTTTTTCAACTAGACTTTAAATACAATATTTTAGAGCTACACGAGGAGTTGAAGGTTAAAACCTATAGACATTCAAGCTATTCTTCCTTTCTTGTTAAAGACCCTAAACTTAGGCACATCCATAAGGCGACAGTCAAAGATAGAATTGTGCACCACGCAATTTTCAGAATTTTGTATCATATTTTTGATAAAACATTTATTTTTGATTCATATTCTTGCAGGTTGGGTAAGGGCACGCACCGTGCAATAAATAGGTTGCAGAGTTTTGCGCGTAAAGTTAGCAGTAATAATTTCCGCGGGTGTTTTGTGCTGAAGTGTGATGTAAAGAAATTTTTTGATTCAATAGATCAAGAAATTTTACTGGATTTGCTAAAGGATAAAATAAAGGATGAAAATACCGTATATTTGATTAGTAAAATTATTCAAAGCTATTCGGCGTTACCCGGTAAGGGAATTCCGCTTGGGAATATTACAAGCCAGCTTTTCGCCAATGTTTACTTAGATGTTTTAGATAAGTTTGTTAAACATAATCTAAAAGTTAGATATTATATACGTTATTGTGATGACTTTTTAATTTTAGGTGTAAATGAAAATATTTTGAAAAACATTATTGTTTTGGTAGGAAACTTTCTACAAGAAAGATTAAAGTTACACCTACAACCCGATAAAACAATATTGCAAAGATATGGGCGGGGCGTGGATTTTTTGGGGTATGTATGTTTTTCATATTTTTGCATCCTAAGATCAAAAACAAAAAATAGGATGATTAGGAATATAAAAAACAAAATGTCTTATTTCAATCTGGGGGAAATAACTAAGGAATCCCTTAATCATACAATCAACTCATATCTCGGCGTTTTAAGGCACTGCAACTCATATAAGCTCGGGGAAACGGTTCGTTCATTATTGCGTGAAAATGTTTTTTGATATAAAATATATAAACAATGCAATCATCTGAATTACGTCAGAAGTATTTAGATTTTTTTAAAAGCAAGGGGCACGTTATAATCCCCAGTGCTTCTTTGATTCCAGAAAATGATCCTACAGTTTTGTTTACAACCGCGGGAATGCACCCGTTGGTTCCTTATTTGTTGGGTGAAAAACATCCGGAAGGAACGCGACTAACCGACTCGCAAAAGTGCATAAGAACTGGCGACATAGATGACGTTGGCGACGACACGCATAACACATTTTTCGAAATGTTGGGAAATTGGTCTCTGGGAGATTATTGGAAAGAAGAGGCGATAAAATGGTCTTTTGAATTTTTAACTAAAGAATTAAATATTCCAATAGAAAAATTGGCGGTTACTTGTTTTGCCGGAGACCAAGATGCTCCAAAAGATGAAGAGTCTGCCGGAATTTGGCAATCTTTAGGAATTAAAAAAGAAAGAATTGCCTTTTTGCCAAAAGAAGATAATTGGTGGGGGCCAGCTGGGAAAACAGGTCCTTGTGGTCCAGACACCGAAATGTTTTATTGGAAGGCAAATGACAAGCCGGCGCCAGAAATTTTTGACCCAAAAGATAAAACATGGGTTGAAATTTGGAACGACGTTTTTATGCAGTATGTTAAAGATGACGCCGGAAATTATAATACCGCAAAGCAAAAAAATGTAGACACGGGCATGGGGCTAGAAAGAACACTGGCCATTTTAAACGGAAAAGAAAACATTTACCAAACTGATTTATTTGAATTAACTATTGCAAAAATAAAAGAGCTTGCCGGGAAAACTTGCCATAAAGATGTGCCATGCAGCGCCGAGGATAAAAAAGCTATTAGAATTGTGGCAGACCATTTAAGGGCGGCAACTTTTATAATGGGTGACAGAAAGGGAATTACGCCAAGCAATGTTGGGCAAGGTTATATTGTGCGACGCATAATTAGGCGAGCTATAAGATTTGGAAAAAACATTGGAATTAAAAAAACAAATTGGTTGGCTGACGTTGCAGAAGTTGTTGTAGAAAAATTTAAAGATACATACCCAGAATTAGAAAAAAACAAGAATTTTGTAATTGACGAGTTAAACAAGGAAGAAGAGAAGTTTGGAAATGCCTTAGAAAATGGGTTAAAAGAATTTGAAAAATTAGAAAAAGTTTCCGGCAAAGATGCCTTCAATCTTTATCAGTCTTATGGGTTTCCAATTGAGATTACGCAGGAGTTGGCAAAAGAGAAGGGGATCACGGTTGATATTGAAGAATTTAAAAAAGAATTAGAAAAACATCAAGAACTTTCAAGAACGGCAAGTGCTGGAATGTTTAAGGGCGGGTTGGCCGATGCCTCAGAAGAAACAACAAAATTGCACACAGCTGCGCACTTAATGTTAGCTGGTTTAAGAAAAGTTTTGGGCACAGAAGTTTATCAAAAAGGAAGCAACATAACAGCTGAAAGATTAAGGTTTGATTTTTCGCATAAAGAAAAGTTGACCAGTGCACAAGTTAATGATGTAGAAAATTTTGTAAATGATATAATAAAAAAAGACTTACTAGTTTCGATGGAAGAAATGACTTTAGAAAAGGCAAAAGAACTAAATGCTATGGGAGTTTTTGAGTCAAAATATGGAGAAAAAGTAAAAGTTTATACTGTTGGCTCGGGAAATGATGTTGCCAGCAGAGAAATTTGTGGAGGCCCTCACGTAACTCATACAGGAATTTTAGGAAAATTTAGGATTCAGAAGGAAGAGAGTTCATCGTCTGGAGTTAGGAGAATCAAGGCTGTGTTAGAATAATCAATCGAAAGCAGCTCGCACCCTTCTTCTGAAAAATATATAAAAGGCTGTAAAATACAAAAAGAAGAAAGCTCCTCATCAGGAGTTCGTAGAATAAAAGCAATTTTAGAATAGTTTTTGCTCGGCAACAAACTTTTTTCCGCCTGCTGATAACCCCCTTTGTCTCTGCTGAGACAAGTGGACCAGGGACTACAAAAAGTTTATTGCCTCGCTCAAATAATACATGCCAAAGAAAATTTACGATATTAAGCCGCCGCATTTAATTAATAAAACCGATGGCCCTAAAAAAGCCACCATAAGAAGGGTTTCGGCTACTGTAAAAGAAAAAAAGAAAGTTCAAGAAGTTGTGCATGAGACGCATAGCACCAAAAAGAAAGAGAAAAGCTCGGCCTGGTTGCCAATTTTGGTTTGCACGCTTGCGATCGTCTTGGCAATTGGCACATATTTATTTTTTAAGCTTCCTAAGGCAGACATTACTATTTGGCCAAAGGTGGAAACTTTAAGTTTTAAAAAAACAATAACAGCAGATAAATCAGTAGACGTAGTTGATGTCACAAAATGTGTTATTCCGGCTCAATATTTTCAGGCAACTAAAACCATCGCACAAGATTTTCCGGCAACGGGAAACGCTTTAAACGAAGGGCGAGCAACGGGTAACATAATGATATACAACAAACACAGTTCGCTTGTGCCGGTTACTTTTAAAACAGGAACACACTTTATGTCTGACTCTGGAAAACTTTTTGTGAGTTTCCAAAAAGTTGTGGTTCCTGCAGCAAAAAAAATTGGAACTAAGATTACGCCAGGGTCTGTGCAAATACAAGTTCAAGCAGTTGAGGGCGGAGATAGCTACAACATTGCCCCATCAAACTTTTCTGTTCCTGGGTTAAAGGGAACGTCTTATTATTATGCTATTTATGCTACTTCAGCTAGCGCAATGACCGGAGGCTATTCTGGCAAAGTTAAAAAAGTAACCGACGACGATATTCAAGGCGCAAAAGAAGTTTTGGTCAAAAAAACAACCGATGACGCGGTTTCGGCCCTAAAAGATCAGATACCGGCAGATTATATATTATTAGAAAATGCATTATTGTCTAACACTTCAAGCGCATCTACCGCAACAAAAGTTGGAACAGTTGTAGAAAACTTCAATTATCAAGTAACGGTTACATCGAGCGCATTAGCTTTTAAAAAATCTGATATAGAAAATTTTGCAAAAAATTATACAGTCTCGCAGGTGGCACAGGGCAAAACACTGCTAGAAAACAGTCTTAAGGCAGATTACTCGGCCAGCGTTATAGATGTTTCTGGTGGAAAGGCAACTATTAACTTAGACTTTTCAGCTGGAGTTTACCAAAACATTGATAAAAATTCTTTAACGTTGTCGGTGCTCGGGCAAAACGCTAATCAAATAAAACAGACCATAGATAATAGCTTAGGAGATCAGATTTCTAAGACACAGGTGAAGTTTTGGCCATTTTGGGTATCTGCGGCTCCAAGGAGTCAAAAGGTGGTTAATGTGGATCTAAAATTTTAGCAAAGCTTAGCAAATGTCAGCAGAGTATTGACTACTTTTGTATTATTTGCTAACATATCCATATACACAAATGACCCCAAACGAACCACAGAGCACTCCAAAGAATAATCAAATTATAAAGACGGAAGGAAGAGTAATAGAGGCTTTACCAAATGCTTTTTTTAAGGTAGTATTAGCTGACGGCAGACAGATTATGGGATTCTTGTCTGGAAAGATGAGAATGAACAGAATCACTATTCTGCCCGGAGACAAGGTAACCCTAGAGATGACCCCATATGATGAAAGCAAGGGGAGAATTGTATATAGATTAAAATAAAAATTGCCTCCGGCAATTTATAAAACCTTTTAGGTTTTTAGTTTTTTATTAACGACATAAAACATGAAAGTTAGACCATCAATAAAAAAAATTTGTAATGACTGCAAAATCGTCAAAAGAGAGGGTGTAATTTATGTTATTTGTAAAAAAAATCCTAAACATAAGCAGAGACAAGGATAATTTAAAAATATAAAAACATGCCAAGAATTGCTGGGGTAAACATCCCTGAAAACAAAAGAATAGAAATTGCACTAACCTATATTTATGGAATAGGCAAAACTTTGAGTCAGAGAATTTTAGCAGAGATGAAAATAGACACAAACAAAAAGGCGTCTGACTTAACTCCAAAAGAAGTAAACGACTTAAAGTCATACATAGAAAAAACATACAAGATCGAAGGAGATTTAAGAAGGCAGATCATGATAAATGTTAAGAGGTTAAAAGACGTTGGAGCATGGAGAGGATTAAGACACATGAAAGGATTGCCAGTTAGGGGACAGAGAACCAAAACTAATAACAGAACAGTAAGGGGTAACGTCAGAAAGACAATGGGTTCTGGCAGAAAACCACCTGCAATGGCAACATAGAAATTGTATACCCTTCGACTTCGTTCAGGGTAATTTATTCACATCGTTCATAAATTATGGGAAAAAAGCATATCATAGAAACAAATCAAGAAGAATTAATAAAAGAGCAAGAGAAAATCAACAAAACTGTTGAGAAAGATTCTAAAGCAAAACCAACAGTAGCCGGAATTCAGGGCGGAAAGATCTATATTTCTTCTTCTTATAACAATACAATATTAACTCTTACTAACTCAAAGGGTCAGGTTTTGGCTTGGAAATCAGCTGGTTCGGTTGGATTTAAAGGAACCAAAAAATCTACATCGTTTGCCGCTTCGAGAGTTGCAGAAACAATTGCAAACACCTGTAAAAAATTGGGAGTTGTAGACAAAATAGACGTTTTAGTAAAAGGCATAGGAGCAGGAAGAGAATCTGCTGTAAGGGCATTAATAACACAAGGGTTAAACGTTGTTTCAATAAAAGACATAACTCCAATTCCGCACAACGGATGCAGGGCTAAAAAAGTAAGACGAGTTTAATAAAAATCATGCAATACGATCAATGCAAAACTTGTAGAAGGTTAGGACAAAAACTCTTTTTAAAGGGAGATCGTTGCTATTCGCAAAAATGCGCAATGATTAAAAGACCAGTTCCACCAGGACCTCAAAAAAAGAGAAGGGGTGGATCTCCATCAGAATATAAAAAGTCTTTGGAAGAAAAGCAAACCCTAAAAAAACAATATGGTCTTTCAGAAAGACAGTTCAAAAGATATGTTAAAGAAACCCTTTTAAAAATGGGTAAGGTTAAAGATGTTTCAGACGAGCTAATTGGAAGATTGGAAAAAAGGTTAGACAACGTTATTTTCAGACTAGGTTTTGCAAAGTCCAGGGTGCAGGCAAGACAATTGGTGTCTCACGGCTACTTTTTAATAAATGGTAAACCAGTGAACATTCCATCTTACGAGGTTAAAAAAGACGATGCAATTTCTGTAAAAGAACACAAAAAGGCAAAGGGCATATTTAAAGATTTGGCCAACGAGCTAAAACGAAAGGAAATTCCTATGTGGCTGACGCTCGATAAAGATAAATTAGTGGCAAAAACTACTGGAGAACCAAGCATAGACGAAGTTAAACCTCCAGCAGAAATTTCGTTAATATTCGAGTTTTATTCAAGGTAAAAAATTAATTTTAGTTCAAAAATTATTAAAATAATTTTAGGTTTTAGTCTTCAGGGTGATTGTCCTTCGACAAGCTCAGGACAGATATCTGCGGGTTAAAATCTAACAAAGAATGATTTCTCTTCCACTGCCGCCAAAAGTAATTCAAAAGAAAAAAAACCAAGTGGTTTTTGAAGTAGAGGGTTTGTACCCAGGATATGGAGTTACCATTGGTAACGCTTTGAGAAGAGTTTTGATGTCATCTTTGCAGGGAGCTGCTGTCACAGAAGTCAAAATAAAAGGAGTTCCGCACGAATTTTCAACAATTCCTGGTGTTTTAGAAGACACCATAATGATACTTTTGAACATAAAGAATTTAAGGTTTAAAATGTTTGAGGGAGAGCCTCAAAAGGTTGTATTAAAAGTTAAGGGAGAAAAAGAAGTAACAGGATCAGATTTTGAATGCCCTTCCCAAATAAAGTTGATAAACCAAGATTTACATATTGCAACAATTACAGATAAAAAAACAGAGTTAGAAATTGAAATTACAGTTGAAAGAGGAATTGGATATGTTCCTAAAGACCAAGTTAAAACAAAAAAAGCAGAAATTGGAGCTATCGCAATTGACGCAATATTCACTCCAATAAGAAACGTAAATTTTCAGGTTGAGAACATGCGCGTGGGAGACAGAACAGACTTTGATAAATTGAGCCTAGAAATTGAAACCGACGGCACAATTACTCCTGAAGAAGCCTTTTTTGAAGCTTGTGGACTTTTAATAAAACACTTTAACATTATCTTTGAAGGAAAGGCCGGCGACGAAAAGGAAGAGGCAAAGGCTACAGAGGTTTCTGACGATTCTGCAGAAGGCGAGCAAGATGTAACCAAATTATTGGTTGAAGATCTAAAGCTAACCGGCAGAACATTAAACGCCTTAATAAATAATGGTGTTAAAACCGTTGGCGGAGTTATAAGAAAATCAGAAAAGAGCTTGTCTGAATTAGAGGGCATGGGAGATAAAGCAATGTCAGAAATAAAAAGAAAAATAAAGAAATTAGGTTTAGAATTAAAAGGAGAAGAATAAAATGCGAAAGACAAATAGAGGTAGAAAATTATCACTAAAAGTTGGACCAAGAAAATTACTACTTAGAGTATTAGTAAACAATTTTTTCTTGCATGAAAAAATAAAGACCACAGAGGCCAAGGCAAAAGAGTTGAGATCTATTGCAGAAAAAATGATTACTAAGGCTAAGAGTGCCGATTTAGCAAGCCGAAGAATATTGGCTCAGGATTTAACTCCAACAATAACAAAGAAAGTAATTGACGAAATAGCTCCTCGCTATGTTGGAAGGCAAGGCGGGTATACAAGGATTATGAAATTAGGTCCTCGTAATTCAGACGGAGCCCACATGGTAATAATTGAGCTTGTGAAATAACATGAAAACTAAGAAAATTGTAGAACAAATACAAAGAAAGGTTATCTCAGTCGACGCAGAAAATAAATCTTTAGGCAGATTAGCTGTTGAAGTTGCTGTTGTGCTTCGCGGAAAAAATAAGGCAACCTATGTTCCATATAAAGATTGTGGTGACACCGCATTGGTAAAAAACATAGACAAAATGAAGTTTACTGGTGCCAAGCTTGAAGACAAGGAGTATTTTCACTACACAGGATATTTGGGAAACTTAAAAAAGATGACTCTTAAAGAGTATCTGATTAAAAGAGGCCCGAAAGAAGTTTTAAGAACAGCCATAATGGGCATGCTTCAAAAAAATAAATTAAGAGACAGACAAATTAAAAGATTAAGATTTGAGTAATAACTAATATGGTTGAGAAAAAGGTAGTAAAAAAAGTAACTAAAAAACCAGAGGAGACTGTTGTAGCCAAGGCTCCAGTTGTTGAAGTTGCGCCAGAAATAAAGCCAGCATCAATTTTTGTGCAAACTCCTGTAGACCCAGATGACATTAAAGAGTCTGATATTTCTGAGGAAATTGCAAAAGCTATAAAAGAAACAGCTGGCAAGCCAGACAGATATTTTGAAGCAATTGGAAGAAGAAAAACTGCCGTTGCAAGAGTTAGGCTTTTTACAAAGGGAGATAAAGAATTTATAGTAAACGACGAGCCATATTTAAAATATTTTCAAACAATAGAAGATCAAGAATCGGCAGTTGCTTCAATGAAGAAAATGAAGTGTTTGGATAAGTTTAGAATAACCGTTATTGTAAAAGGTGGCGGGCACAGAGCTCAAGCAGAGGCAATTAGGCATGGAACAGCCAGAGTGTTAGTTGATTTCAACAACAACTTTAGAAAGAGATTAAGAAAAGCAGGATTTTTAACAAGAGATCCAAGAATGAGAGAAAGAAAAAAATTCGGATTGAAGAGAGCAAGACGCGCACCACAGTGGGCCAAGCGTTAGCGCGAGTGCTGAGCGAGCGAAGCGAGTCAAAGTACAAAAAGATAACGAAGTTAAAAAACTCCCCGAAAGGGGAGTTTTTAGTTTGACAAAAACGATTATGGTGATAAGGTAGAAATAGTCAGTTTTCGACGCATATACCTAGGCAAGGAGAAGGCTATGGCCGAGAAAGGGAGTAGCGAGTTGGCGCAGCATGGCGTTGGGTCGAATCTGAAGACCGATCTCAATCGTGGGGTCGCAGCTCTTTTACAGGCCGACAAGGAACATCTTCGGCCACATCGTTGTCTCAACGGGCGTGGGGGCGCTGAGATCATGCGTCAGATCGCCGAAAATCCTGATGGCGCGGATACGAGCTTTTCCATAAGCGCGTATCCGATCGCGGACGGTTACAGCGGGCTGTGGCTCAACCTCAGGTTAGTTGTGTTTCTGGGAAAGATGAGCTCAAGCAGTATTCTCAGATTGAGCCCACGGCAGACAAGCCACATCATCGCAGGTCTGCCCCCAGAATCGAAGAAGGCTGTCCTCGATCGGATCAAGGAGTGGTATCTCGTAACGTTTCTTCCGGAGATCCAGGCGGCAATTTCTAAGGTCACCAAACAGGTTCAAGCTGGTGACCTTCTGCTGGAAGACGCGCACGATAACAGGGTCCTGGACAACCCGGAAAAGCGGGCGGGCTCTTCTTGCCCGTACACTGAGTGGCAGATTGCCGGCGAAGAGATGTTCGACGCGGTTCTGTCTGCGGCCTTTGGGCGCGAAGAAGTAGCCTACCCCGATATGGATGAGTTCCTTCGTGCCATCGATGGCCGAAGACGGTAAGACCCGCCGAACGACGTGAGTCGTGCCCCGTGCTTGTTAGGCGGGGTTTTTATTTGCACAAATTTTTCAAAATGATAATATAGTAGTATGTTAAAAGAGTTAATAGACCAGTTTTATATAGATAATCAGAAAAATAAAGAGCAGACAAGGTTTTATATAACAGATGCAGGCAAGTGTGCTCGCGCTGTTTTTTTTAAGTTTAAAAACGCTCCGCGTGAGCCCATGGACGCAAGAATTATGCGTATTTTTGAGCACGGAGAAAATATTCACAGGTCAATTTTTAATATTTTATATAGGTTAAGATTAGGAGTTGTTACTGAAGTGGCAATTCCTTCACAAGAAATAATTTCTGGCAGAGCAGACGCTATTTTATGTATTGGAAATCAAAATTACGTGCTTGATATAAAAAGCATGAATAGCATGATTTTTAGAAAGTTGTTAGCTCCCAAAGAAGAAAACGTCTATCAGCTACAGCTATATATGCATTTTTTCAACATTAAAAAAGGCATTTTACTTTATATAGACAAGGACCAGCAAGAAATGAAAGAATTTTTTGTTGACTACGACGAAGCGCTTTGTAAGTCACTTTTAGACAAATTTTACGCCCTAAAAGACCAAGTAGAAAAAAATGTTGTGCCTGCCCGCCTAGAAGATTATCCTCGAAATTGGCAGTGCAATTATTGCCCGTTTAAAGATTTGTGTAAAACCGTAAACGGAGATGCGCTCAACTGGGAAGATTTCAAAAAGAAGGTAGAGGCTCAGCCAGCATAAAGATATAATAAAAAACTACCCAGCAATGGGTAGTTTTTGTTTAGAAACTACTGGGTTATTTTTTCTGAGACCAAGAGCACCTTGTTAGTTAAAATATAAAGTTTGCCCTCTTTTTGATTAAAAAATATTTGGGGCACTTTGATATCAATCTTTTGGTCAGGTGAAATAACTATGGTTTGGGGAAGTGCTACAGAGTTAACGTTGCTTCGAAAATCAATTTCAGAAATGATAATTTTATCTCCGGCGGTAAAAATAACATAGTCATTATTTAGCCATAGGCAATCATTTATTATTTCTGAAGATTTATATAGACTGGTTTTTGCAATAGGCTCTGTTGAGATGGGGGCTAAGTATATATTTGTGTCATTATAATAAATTATGTTTTTTTCGTCTGGAGAAACTTTTATACCTTTAACGGTTGTGGCTAGATTTTCTAGCTCGTTTGTTTTGGTGTTTAAAATAGATAGCCCGCCGTTGTCGTTTAAGAAGGTGTTTTTGCTGTCGCCAACAATGGTATACGAGCCGGTTTTGCTAATTTTAATTGGGGTTGTAGTTATTTTCGTAGGCGTGGATGCCAAACTAGATATGTCTGATTTATAGATTAGTCCATCTGTGCCAAGCCATATGATGTTATTGTTTTGTTGCATAAAGGCAGCAATCTTTTTTAGTAAAGGAGTAGATTTTTGTAAAGCAGTGAGGCTAGAATTTTCTGCGGCGTCTGAGTAATATAAATTGCTATTTTTTATTATAAATTTTTCTTTGTTGGTAAAAGGTGATTGGGTCGCGTCAGTAATAAGTTGAAACTGTAAATTTTTTTTAATTAATAAAATGTTTTCTATTTTTGTAACTTGTTTTTCTAGCACTGGCAGGGTTTTAGAATAATCGTTGTAGCCTGTTTTTTTAACCAAAACTGAGTGCATGCTTGGTATTAAACTTTGCACAAAAACTGAATTCGAAAATATGCCTGGCTTTTCTGAAATTTTAGAATCGACAAACACTTGTTCTGGAGCCGGAAACGTTCTTACGTAAATGCCTCCGGTGGCCGTAACCTTCATTTTTTCAAAATCAAATCTATAGCCCATAGAGTAGCCTACCAAAACCGGCGCTATAAATAAAAAGCAGGCTACGCATATGAATAGTATTGTTAAGCGAGTTTTCTTTGTCATGATTATCAAATATTATCATAAAATAATTATTTTTTCCACTTTTTAGGGGCACTTGCCAAGAAGCACGTTTTGGATTAAGATTAACCATAATTAATAATTTTTATGGCAGACAAGTTTATTATCAATGGTGGCAAGTCGTTGTCGGGAGAAATAGAAGTAAGAGGCTCTAAAAATGCAGCAGGTCCAGTTTTGGCTGCCGCTTTGCTTACACAAGATGAATGTGTTATTGAGAATGTGCCATTTATTGATGACATTTCAAATGTTTTAAAGACCTTTGAAGATATAGGCGTTGAGGTTGTAAAATCTGGAGACAAAAAAGTTAAAATAACTGCAAAAAAAGTTGACCCGGCGAAGATGGATTTTGAGAGAGCGTCTAAAACAAGAATTTCGGTATTGCTTTTTGGCGCTTTGTTGGGCCGTGTCAAAAACTTTAGAATGCCGCCTCCCGGTGGAGATAGAATTGGGTTAAGGCCAATATCTGTTCAGTTGAATGCTTTAGAAAAGCTAGGGGCAAAAATAGAGAGGCACAATAACGTTTACGAGGTTAATTGCGAAAAACTAGAAGGGAAAGAAATCGTTTTAGAAGAATTTTCCGTAACAGCTACTGAGGCTGTAATATTGGCCGCTGTTTTGGCCGAAGGGCAGACAATCATTAAAGTTGCGGCTGCTGAGCCTCATGTTCAAGATTTAGGAGAAATGCTTTTGAAAATGGGAGCTAAAATTCAAGGTCTTGGAACTCACACAATTGTAATTGATGGAGTAAAAAAGTTACACGGATGTACCCACAGCATAGTTTCAGACTATATTGAAGCCGGAACTTTTATAATTGCTGGAGCCTTAACTCCTGGAAAAATTAAGGTAACAAATGTTAATCTTTCCCATTTAGATTTATTTTTGGTTAAGCTCGAGGAAATGGGTGTAAAAATGGAAAAGGGCAAAGACTGGGTTGTGGTTTCGTACTCACCTAAATTAAAAGCAGTAAAAATTCAGGCGCTTCCATACCCTGGCTTTCCAACAGACTTGTTGCCAATAGTTATTCCTCTTTTGTTAGCCGCCGTAGGAAAGAGTTTGGTGCACGATCCTTTATATGAGAACAGATTTAATTATGTTCAAGAATTAAGAAAAATGGGTGGCGACATCGAAATGGTAGATCCACACCGAACATTTGTTTTTGGTCCGAGCAAGCTTTCGGGGGCTAAAATTGATTCTTGGGACATAAGGGCAGGAGCTTGTTTGGTAATAGCCGCTTTGTCGGCAAAGGGGCAAACAGTAATTGAAAATGTCTTCCAAATTGACAGGGGATATGAGAAGATAGAAGAGCGTTTGCAGAAGCTTGGCGCAGACATTAAACGAGTAAACTAATATTTAATATGTTTAGTAACAAAATAGCAATTGATTTAGGCACGTGTAACTCTCTTGTTTATGTTCAAGGCAAGGGGGTTGTTTTGTATGAGCCTTCGGTTGTGGCAATATCTTTGGCTGACAATAAAATTTTAGCAGTTGGAGAAAACGCCAAAGAAATGATTGGTAGAACTCCAGCCGATATTAAAGTTTATAGGCCCCTTAAAGATGGAGTAATTGCAGACTATAGGGTAACTCAGGCAATGCTAAAGTATTTTATAAATAAAGTTAGCACTGGGTTAAAATTATTTAAGCCCGAGTTAGTTATTTCTGTTCCTGCTGGTATAACCAGCACAGAAAGAAGAGCCGTAATTGAGGCAGCGTTATCGGCCGGAGCAAAATCTGCATATGTTGCTAAAGAGCCAATTTTGGCAGCTATTGGAGCCGGCATTCCTATTAACTCTTGCTCGGGGCACATGGTAATAGACATTGGTGGAGGAACTTCCGAGGTGGCCGTAATTTCTCTTGGAGGCATTGTAACTTGGCACTCTATTAGAGTTGCCGGTGACAAAATTGATGCTGCAATAACAGAATATATAAAGAAAAAATATAATCTTGCAATTGGAACTCAATCAGCAGAAGAAATAAAAATAAAAATTGGCACGGCCCTTCCTCAAAAAGAATTAAAGTTTTTAGAAATACAGGGCAGAGATTTAATTTTGGGTCTACCAAGAAATGTTAAAATATCTAACAACGAAGTCTGTGAAGCCATATCAGATGTTTTAGCTGAAATTGTTCAGGCGGTAAAACACGTGTTGGCCGAAACCCCGCCAGAACTTTCAGCGGATATAATGAACAAAGGAATTATTATGGCGGGAGGCGGTGCATTGTTGCCAAAGATTAACGAATTGGTTGCTCAAAGCACTGGCGTGCCATGCTTTGTTGCAGAAGAACCGCTTTTCTGTGTTGTTAAGGGCACTGGAACAGTTTTGGAAAATCTTGAAGAATATAAGAAGGTTGTAATGTCAAAGAAATAGTAGTCCGTTCGGCAACAAACTTTTCGCTCGCCAATTAACTTTTTTCGGCAAGCAGGAACTCGCTTTGCCTCTTCGGGCAAGTCGACCTGGGCCTTCAAAAAGTTTATTGGCTCGCTTCAATATTTATTGCCTCGCTAATTTCCTTTACATATGTTGATAGGACATAAAAAACAGTGGGAATTTTTAAAGAAGAAATTTGAGTTAAATCAGCTTTCTCACGCATATTTATTTACGGGGGCCAAAGAAATAGGAAAAAAAACTTTTGCCTTAGAATTTGCCGAGTTAATTGGATGTAAATTTCCAGATTTAAAAATAATTACAAAAAAAGACGATAAAACAGAAATAGACATTTCACAAATAAGAGAAGTTCAGAATTTTTTGGCATATAAAGCCTACAACGGAGGAATTAAAATGGTTGTTATAGACGACGCCGAAAAAATGAACCAAGAGGCGCAGAGCTGTTTTTTAAAAACATTAGAAGAACCGAAGGGCCAAACCTTGTTGATTATAATTTCTTCTAGGCCCGACATGATGCTTCCAACGATAAGCTCAAGGTGCCAGACAGTTAAATTTTTTAGGCCAAAAGATTTGCCAGCTAACGCCGAAAGAACAAAGAAAGAGCAAGAAATTTTGAATGACTTGTTGCCAGTAATTAATTCTAACCTTGCAGACAAATTTAAATATGTAAAATCAATTGATTTTGAAAAGCAAGGCATTGGCGAAATTTTAGAGGTTATACAAAAACATTTTAGGAAACAACTGCTAAACAATGTCGCGGATACAAAAATAAAGAAATTTTTAGAATTAGCACAAGAAATAAGCAATAAATTATTATTTACGAACGCCAATCCAAAACTGGCATTAGAAATATTATTAATGGAAATATAATATGAGTTATAAAGAATTTATAGATAGAGCTAAACCAGAATTTGATAAAACGTTTAAGTTTTTAGACGGAGAGCTAGCAAAAATAAGAACCTCGAGGGCTTCGCCAGCTTTGGTTGAAGACATTGAAGTAAGTGCTTTTGGCTCAAAGTTTCCAATAAAACAGCTTGGGGCAATTTCTACTCCGTCTAACAACCAAATTGTTATACAACCTTGGGATATTTCATATATAGAGCCAATAGAAAAGGCCATCCAACAATCGGGGCTAGGAATGTCGTGCGCTGTTGATAAAAATGTAATCAGGCTAAATTTGCCAATGCTTACCGAAGAATATAGATTGTCTTTAGGAAAAGTTTTAAACGAAAAAGCAGAACAGGCTAAACAAGCCATGAGAAGGCAAAGAGAAGATGCCTGGAACAAAATTCAGGCAGCGCAAAAGGCAAAAGAAATGTCTGAAGATGACAAATTTAGAGGAAAAGATGAGTTACAAAAAGTAGTTGATGATTATCAAGAGAAAATAAAGACGCTAGTTGAAAAAAAGAAAAACGAGTTAGTTTAGTTTTTTGTAAAAAAAGAAGCGCCGGGTTCCCTGAGGGGAACGCGACGCATTGCGCTGCAATATGGGAGGAGTGCTACCGGAACATCGTGCCATCTTTGGGCACGTCGTCATGCTCGCCGACAGTCGTCATACGACCTTCGGCCGGATTCCCTGGGTCCCTGGCAGACTCCGGCGGGCGAATGGTGCATGTGCCGTCTTGCCACGTTGCATTGTAAGTGGCTTCTCCTATGAACCTGATTGCCGCTTGGGCTTCATCAGTGAACATGTCGAACGTAGCCTTGTCCGCATGGCAGCCCCGATGTTTGGGCTTCAAGTCAGGGTCGTAAAGCGTCAATCTCATGGCGTTTACCTTTCACTTTTAACCACGAAACCTCGTGGCGGGGGTGCAAGTGGCGAACAGTTCGCCGTATCTAGATACTACCATTTAAATTAATATTGTCAATAACAAATGATATCTGCAATTATAACTTTAGTCATCGCTTTTTTGTGTTTGATAGGCCTAATGATTATCCACGAATTTGGCCATTTTATTATAGCTAAGAAATTTGGCATAAGAGTTGACGAGTTTGGCATTGGATATCCGCCAAGAATGTTTGGCAAAAAAATTGGAGAAACGATTTACTCAATAAATTGGTTACCCCTTGGAGCCTTTGTGCGAATTTATGGAGAAGAAGGCGGGGTAGACGACTACAGAAGTTTTGCTAATTTAAAAATTTGGCAAAGAGTTTTAATTATTATTGGTGGCGTTGCGGCGTTTTGGGCAGCTGCCATTATTATATTTTCTGTTGTCTTTGCTATGGGCACCGAGCTTCCCGTTGGCGACAATGAAGTGCAAGGGTTAAGTAATCCGCAGATAAAGGTTATCGCAGTTTCGCAAAATTCTCCGGCTAGCCAAGCAGGGTTGAAAATTGGCGATACTTTGCTAGAAATAAAAAGCGAACAATACAAGTGTGGTGGTTCAATTAAATGTTTGGGCTCTGTCGCGGAGACGGTTAAGTTAAGCAAAATTAAAGATTTTCAGGATTTCACAAAGGCTCATGCAGGGGAGCAAGTTAATTTAACAATACAGCGCGGAGACAAAACTTTTGATGTTTTCTTTTCACCAAGGGTCAACCCGCCAGCCGGTGAAGGGGCGGTTGGAATTGGCATAGAAAGAATGGCAACCCTTATCAATAAGACCGCGTGGTATATGGCTCCGGTTAAGGGTGTAGCCTACACTTGGGATACCACCGTAAACGCAGTAAAAGGGCTCTACGCGGTTTTTTCTGACCTGTTTAGGGGAAAGGGCGCACCTGCAGGAGCCTCGTTTGCTGGGCCCCTAGGAATTACTGTATTTTTGGCTAATGCAGCAAGTTACGGAGCGGGATTTTTCTTATATTTTATAGGAACCATTGCCGTATTTATTGCTTTGTTTAATTTGTTTCCAATACCAGCTTTAGACGGTGGCAAATTAGTGTTTTTGTTGATTGAAAAAATAAAAGGGAAGCCGGTTTCTGTAAGGGTTGAGCAGGGCATCACCATGGTTTGTTTTATGATATTAATCATTTTATCCTTATTTATAACAGTAAAGTTTGATATACCGCGCTTTGCCGATTTCTTGAAATCGTCACTTCAAAGGTAAATAATAGTAACTATATAACAACATGTTACAATCAAAATTATTTTATAAAACAACAAGAGAAAAGGCGCCAGATGTAGAATCTGTTTCGCATGATTTGCTAACAAGGGCTGGATTTGTAGATCAATTAATGGCCGGAGTTTATACTTTTTTACCGCTTGGGTACAGAGTTTTGAAAAATGTCGAAAATATTGTTAGAAGTAACATTGCAGAAGCCGGTGGGCAAGAAATTTTAATGCCAGTTTTGCAACCAAAAGAAAACTGGTTAAAAACCGGAAGATGGAATAACTTAGATGTTTTGTTTAAAATTAGGGGCTCGGGAGATAAAGAATATGCCTTGGGGCCAACACACGAGGAAATTGTTTCTCCGCTAGCTAAAAAGAACGTTTTTTCTTATAGAGATTTGCCATTTGCAGTTTTTCAAATTCAAACAAAATTTAGAGATGAATTAAGGGCAAAATCTGGCGTTTTAAGAACCAGAGAGTTTTTGATGAAAGATTTATATTCTTTTCATACAAACCAGGAAGATTTAGATAAGTATTACGAGAAAATGATAAAAGTTTACTTTAATATTTTTAAAGAGTTGGGGATTAAAAACCAAACCTATTTAACTTTAGCTTCTGGCGGAACCTTCTCAAAATATTCGCACGAGTTTCAAATGGTCACAGAGGCTGGCGAAGATATAATTTATATTTGCAATAAATGTAAAACTGCGGTTAACAAAGAAATTAAAGCCGAAACACCAGCGTGCCCAAATTGTAGTTCAGATAGCTTTGTAGAAAAGAAAGCAGTTGAGGTTGGGAATATTTTTAAGCTTGGAACAAAATATTCTTTACCGTTTGATTTAAAGTTTAAAGATAAAGACGGAGCAGAGAAGCCCGTTATAATGGGTTGCTATGGCATTGGCATTTCAAGGGCAATGGGAGCAGTTGTTGAAGTAAGCAACGACGAAAATGGAATTATTTGGCCAAAGACTTTGAGTCCATTTATGGTTCACTTAATACAGCTTGGAGACAACCCAAAAATTACTAAGGCCGCTGAAAAATTATACACAGATTTGCAGAAGGAAAAAATTAGTGTATTATATGATGATAGGACAAGCGAGTCAGCTGGAAAAAAGTTTGCAGAAGCAGACTTGATGGGCATGCCTTACAGAGTTATTATTTCAGAAAAAACTTTAGCAAAAAATTCAGTTGAGATAAAAGAAAGAAACAAAAGTACAGCAAAATTGGTCAAAATAAAGCAACTGTCTAAATTAATAAAATAGATGTTCAAGAAATTACTTTCATTGTTGTCGATTGATATGGCGATTGACCTTGGCACCGCCAATTCTTTGGTTTACGTAAAAGATAGGGGAATAATTATCAACGAGCCTTCGGTGGTTGCTGTTAACAACAAAACTGGTCAAATTTTAGCAATTGGAGAAGAGGCAAAAAAAATGGTTGGCAGAACCCCAGCATATATTACTGCTACTAGGCCCTTGGTTAATGGAGTTATTTCGGACTTTGAGGTAACAGAGCAGATGCTAAAATACTTCATTGAAAAGGCTGCTACCTCTGGAAAAAAACTTTTTGGTTTGGCAAACATGCCGAGGGTAATAATTGGCATTCCTTGCGGAGTTACAGAAGTTGAAAGAAAAGCAGTAAGAGACGCAGCTAAAAATGCCGGAGCCAGAACAGTATTTTTGATTGAAGAACCTTTGGCTTCTGCCATCGGTGCAAAATTGCCAATTCAAGATGCAGGAGGAAATTTTATTGTTGATATTGGAGGTGGCACAACTGAGGTTGCGGTTATATCTTTAGGAGGAATTGTAGCCTTTAAAAGTTTAAGAATTGCCGGAGACAAACTAAATGACGACATTGTGCAGTTTGTACAAAAAGAATACAAGCTTTTAATTGGAGAAAGAACCGCAGAATTAATTAAAATAAATATTGGGTCAGCCATGCCGTTAAAAGAGAAAAAAGAAATGGCAATGCGTGGAAGAAACCTAGTTACTGGTTTACCAGAAGAGGTTATAATTTTTAACGACGATGTACAACGAGCGTTAGACAGGTCTGTAAAACAAATAGTTGCAGCTATAAAAACAACAATTGAAGAAACTCCGCCAGAATTGTTGTCTGACGTTATGTCTAACGGAATTTATTTAGCCGGTGGGGGTTCTTTATTAAAAGGGTTAGATGCTTTAATTGCTAAAGAAACAAAAATTCCTTGCAAAATAATTGACGACCCATTAACTGCGGTTGTTAGAGGAGCTGGAATTGCTTTAGAAAACATTGAAATGTTAGCTGAAGTTATGTCTAAAGATGAAGAAGGTGACGTGCCATACTAATGTGTTTAATTTTACAATAAAATATCCCGCCTTCGCGCGGGTATTTTTTTGCAAAAAAAGAGCCACTATACGATGTTGCATAGCGGCAAGGATGCATCCGGCGAAGGTCTTATGTTCCGGTGGCTACCGGTTGGTGTGGTCTCTGCCAGGGCGCGAAGGTGGGGAACCAAGAATTATGGCAAAAACCCTCATGTCCCAGCGTTTGGTTGCAGGGGACTTTGTCTTTCTCGTTCCAGCTGCCACAAATTGGTTTTCCGCATTCGCCACAGTTGTTCCTGGCAACCCTGCCGTCGACGAGGTTAAAGATGTGGCGGTGAGCATCCATAAAAACCCTCCTTCTAGTTTTGTCGCGAACCTCGCGACGGGGGTACAAAACTTACAGACAATATATAACATTATCACGGAAGCAACATATGTCAATATTTGCACTGGCAAAAAATTTTGTTATTATAAGGCAATGATTTCTAAAGAAGAGGTAGAACACATAGCTAAATTGGCGAGGTTGGAACTAACCAGCCAAGAAGTTGAAAAAATGCAGAAAGATCTGTCGGCTATTTTAGATTATTTTGCATTACTGAAAAAGGCGCCAAATCCAGATAAGGACAAAAAATCTGAAGTAGCAACTTCAAATTTGCGCAAAGACGAAGTTATTTCAAGCCATGAAATGATAGGTGACCTAATCGCTGCAGCTCCAGACAAAAAAGAAGGTTACATTAAAGTTAAAGCTATTCTCTAATGGACTTGACAACACTTACAATCAAACAGGCTCATGAGGGGCTAAAAAATAAGGAATTTACTTCTGTTGATTTAACTAAGGCTTATTTAGAAAAAATAAAAAAGGGTGATTTAAATACCTTTTTATCTGTTACAGAAGAGTTGGCATTGGCGCAGGCAGAAGAGGCGGACAAAAAGATTGTATTGGGAGATTTCGGAGTTTTGTGTGGAATTCCTTGCGCCATAAAAGACGCAATAATGGTTGTGGGTCAAAAATGCACAGCCGCTTCAAAAATTTTAGAAAATTATATAGCTCCATATGACGCAACTGTTATAAGAAAATTAAAAGAACAAGGCGCGGTTATTTTAGGTAAAACAAATATGGATGAGTTCGCCATGGGGGGCAGTGGAGAAAATTCTGCTTTCGGCCCCACAAAAAACCCATATGACAAAACAAGAGTTGCCGGAGGAAGTTCTTCTGGGTCGGCCGCATTAGTTGCTGCCAACGAAGCTTGCTATTCACTTGGGTCAGACACTGGTGGATCAATCCGTTTGCCATCTTCATTTTGTGGTGCAGTCGGATTAAAACCAACTTATGGTGCAGTTTCGCGATATGGATTAATCCCGTTTGGTTCTTCGTTAGATCAAATTGGCCCCATAACAAAGACCGTTGAGGACGTAGAGATTGTTTTTAATGCCATTTGTGGCAAAGATTCCATGGATGCGACCTCTGTTGAATATAATTTTAATAAGTCAGAAACAAATTTAAAAGGACTTAAGATTGGCGTGCCAAAGGAATACTTTATAAAAGGAATTGACCCTGAAGTTGAAAAAATAATTAGAGATTCAATTAAAAAAGCAAGAGATGCGGGGGCCGAAATTATAGAAATAAGCCTGCCAAGCACAGAATTTGCTTTGGCCTGTTATTATATTATTGCTCCGTCAGAGGCTTCTGCCAATTTAGCGCGTTTTGACGGAATAAAATATGGGTTGTCAGAACCAGGAGAAAATTTATTAGATGTTTATTTAAAAAGCAAAGGCCATGGTTTTGGGGCTGAGGTTAAACGCAGAATAATGATTGGAACTTATACTTTATCTTCTGGATACTACGATGCTTACTACAAAAAAGCGCAGGAAGTCAGACAGCTTATAAAACAAGATTTTGTTGAGGCTTTTAAAAAAGTAGATTTGATATTTTGCCCAGTCTCCCCAGTTCCGGCAATTAAGATAGGCGAAAGAACAGAAGACCCACTTTCAATGTATTTAATGGATATTTACACGGTTTCGGTTAACTTGGCTGGTTTGCCAGCATTGTCGCTTCCAGTTGGAAAAACAAATGGCTTACCGGTCGGCTTGCAAATAATAGGAAACCATTTCCAAGAGAATAAGATACTGTCTGTCGCCTCACAAATAGAAAAATCATAGTTTAATAGTTGTTTTATTATTTAACAAGCGTATAATTAAATAATTTATTTAATTGTTTAATTAAAATAACATGATGCCAAATTTTTTTAGTAGAAAAATAAGTATTCAAGATTCTGCGCTCGTAATTTGTGTTGTCGCCCTCTTTGTGGCGGCTTTTTTTTCGTTTGGACTAGATAAATACAGTTCTAATTATTATACAGGAGCAATTACAAATAATGATCTCACCTCCGGTTTGATTGCATATTATCCTTTTGACAAAGATGCCAACGATTATTCTGGAAACGCTAGAAACGGGATAAATAATGGGGCTACACCTATGACGGGTATTAAGGGGGGAGCTTATTATTTCAGTCCTTCTAAAAACATTGATTTACGCTCGGCGTCCTCTTTGAGTGGAACTATATTCACTATATCAGTATGGATAAAAACAGGGTCTACAAAAACCGAAAGAGTTGCTTTGGCACAGAGAGGCCAAGGATATAATGGCGCGGTTTTAAGAGTATCAAATGGCAAGGTGGCATTTTTTACATTCAATGGCGATTATGGAATAAATTTTGAAAGTGATTTATTAATTAATGATAATCAATGGCACAATATCGCCGTAAGAAGTGAAGGGAGCAAGGGGCAGTTATTTATGGATGGAGTATTGCAAAGAAGCATGGATGTCACAAATCAGGTAAATTTATCAAACACACAGGTTGTTTCAATCGGTAGCGACATAGTATATTCCCCATCAGAATCCTTTGAGGGGATTATGGACGAATTATATATTTATAATAGAGCATTAACTGATTCTGAAATTGGAAGCTTATTTAATTATAATAATCAGGCCTGTCTCGACAAGGATGGTGATGGATACGGAGTTTTGGGAAGCATTTCTTGCCCAAAAGGAAACCAATTAGATTGCAATGACGCATCTAGTAATATTAATCCTGGGATAAATACTTCCTCTGAAATCGAATGTGACGGCATTGACCACAATTGCGACGGAAAGATTACCTGCTTGGCATGTGTTGTAAAATCTGCCCCCGCACTTTTTTATGCTCAAGGATATGATAATTATACTGCTTGTCAGAAATCAAGTCTTTTTTCTTATGTTGGCTCTGAGTTTAGCCCTGCTAAAAAATTTAAAAAAATGGAGTGGATTTTTAATTGGGATAAGGTTCCACCAATTTCACAATTAGGTATTTATCAATCCTTTCAGTTTTATTTCGAAAACTCTCCTCGTGATTCAGCTGGAAATCCCCAAGACGGATATATGGGTCCACAGATAATGATGTATAAAAATTTATTTGATAAATATGGTCCTAAATACTATCAGAAGTTTTTATTTTCAATTTGGAGGGACCCCATGACTACTGAAGCGAGCGTACTGCCTTATTATGATAGCGAGACAAAAGATGAATGTTGGACGGTGACTAATGGCGGGGAGGGAAGCCATGGGAGTTGCGAAATAAATAATATCCCGGATGACGTGGGCCTCGCAAGTCCGGGAAAATTTGTTAACCAAATATTTATCGAAAACCATAAATATCGAGTTAGTCTGGAAAACGAAAAAGATCTTCCAGGCTGGACGGTGTGGAAATTGTCTTATCAGGACCTGACTACCTCTGCTTCCCCGGTTCTTGTTGGAAAGCTAAAGTTAAAAGATAGGCCATCGGCAAACGGTGGAACTACCAAGGGGTATGGACTTTTGACTGCCGGTAGCGGATTTTTTGAAAATCCTTACGCAGGTGATGATATTGAAAAATGTTTGAAGGCAGATTATACCAGTTTCACAAGAATTGGTCCTATAGGATATGACGTTAATGGGGTGCCATGGATTCCTCATAAGGGTACAGGTAGCATGAGTGCCTGTTATCGCTCGCTTATATCTTCATCTAAGCCTGGAGTAACTCTAGTCCAGGGTGGAAGGGGAATTTCAAGAGCGGTTAATATTCAATCTACTACTGGTAATCAGGACTGGTGGGAGATAAAAACGCTTTGGGATTTACCTCAAGATCAGGTATGCAATATGAATGGAAAGTGTGAGAATTTAGGAGGCAATCAGGAGACAGCATCATCGTGTCCATCAGATTGTGCGTCAATTCAAACTGGCACCATCTCGGCTACAAGCAACCCAGTTGGAGCAAATGTCTACGTTGATAACGTCTTAAAAGGCACAACCAGTTCAACTCCGCTCATAATCACCGGTGTGGCCCCAGGGGCGCGCTCGATCAAATTTACAAAGGCTGGATATTTAGACACCAACGTCGCGGTAACTATAGGTGCTGGCCAAACTTCAACGGTGACTGTGGCATTAACCCAGCTAACTGGCACTATCTCGGCTACAAGCAACCCAGTTGGAGCAAATGTCTACGTTGATAACGTCTTAAAAGGCACAACCAGTTCAACTCCGCTCATAATCACCGGTGTGGCCCCAGGGGCGCGCTCGATCAAATTTACAAAGGCTGGATATTTAGACACCAACGTCGCGGTAACTATAGGTGCTGGCCAAACTTCAACGGTGACTGTGGCATTAACCCAGCTAACTGGCACTATCTCGGCTACAAGCAACCCAGTTGGAGCAAATGTCTACGTTGATAACGTCTTAAAAGGCACAACCAGTTCAACTCCGCTCATAATCACCGGTGTAGTCCCAGGATCGCACTCGGCCAAATTTACAAAGGTTGGATATTCAGACGCCAACATTGCGGTACCTACTGTAGTTGCTGGCCAAACCTCAATGGTATCTGCAAAATTAGTCCAGCTAAGCGGCGCTATATCCGCAACAAGCACTCCAGTGGGCGCACAAGTGTATGTTGACGGAGTATTAAAGGGGACAACCGGAACAACGCCCTTAACAATAAGCGGAGTGGCCATTGGAGCGCACGCAGTATTATTTTCAAAAATGGGGTATTCAAGTGTCACGCTGACAACTACCGTGTCTGCTGGCGGAACTTCGGTGGTATCTGCCACGTTGCAGTTGCCTGGTACTGTTTATGCGGTGAGCACCCCGATGGGGGCACAAGTTTATGTCGACAGAATATATATGGGTGTAACGGGCATAACTCCACTTATAATAACGGGTTTGATGCCGGGAACCCATTCGTTCATTTTTTATAAGCCTGGGTATGCAATATCAACAAAAAATGTGACGATATTGGTTCCGAGCGTGTTTGGAGGGCAAGTGCCCACAGTCTCGGCGGTTCTCACTCTTTTGCCAATGCGATAAAAGTAGTATTGCGTTAAAAAAATCTGCAAAGGAATTTTAAACAAAATTGTGGATTTATCACATTGTGTTAAAATTATATAATTAGGTAATTAATAAAAATATTATTAAGCAATATGGTCATAAACTTTTTTAGTAAAAAAATAAGTATTCAAGACTCCGCGCTTATAGTTTCTATCGCACTCCTCTTTGTGATGGCGATTTTTTCATTTACGCTGAGTAAAAATTATTTTAACTACGCGACCGGTGCTCTCGCAAATGTTATTCCCACCTCTGGCCTAATCGCATATTACCCCTTTGATAATGACTTTAATGACTATTCTGGAAATGGGAGGAATGGAATAAGTCATGGGGCAACCTTGGGTAGTGGCTTGAAAGGGAATGCCTCCAGTTTTATTGATCCAAATTATATCGACTTAAGTACAACAGGATCTTCGTTTAGTGGCACCACGCCCTTTACCATCTCAGCTTGGGTAAAAACAAGCGCGAATCAAGATCAAATAATAATTCAGCAAAGAGACTATAGAGATTGGAACGGGGAGTATATGCTGTCAGTTAAAGTCGGAGGCAAAGTAAATTTCTTTGAAACGGGAGATCAACAAAACGGTTATAATATTACTTCAGACATTTCTGTAGTCGATGGAAAGTGGCATCATATAGCCGCGAAAAGAGATCAGTACGGCGGTTATTTATATGTTGATGGCGTTGTGACCAGGTCTTTAATACCTCCTAAAAATTTGAACCCTCAATTGGGAGTTGCGATTGGAAGGGACATAAGGGATAATAATAATTCGTTTGTTGGTTCTATAGATGAGGTACGTATTTACGGCAGGGCTTTGACGGATAACGAGATTGGGAGTTTGTTAAACTATAATAACCAGGCCTGTGTTGATAACGACAAAGATGGCTACGGCGCCTTGGGAAGCCTTTCTTGCTCTAATGGAAGCCAGTTGGATTGTAATAATTATAACTCTAATATTAATCCGGGTATAAATATTTCAACGGATATAGAATGCGATGGTGTCGACCATAATTGTGATGGCAATGTAACTTGTTCGGCTTGTGTCGTAAAATCTGCTCCGGAGATTTTTTATCAAATGGGAGTCGATCCGCATGCAATATGTCAGCAATATCATCCTGGTGGTTATGCATATTGGACCTATGATGATGAACATAGGTTTGATAAGTTAGAGTGGATTTTTACATGGAATGTCGCAAAAATGCCGGATTCATATATTTATAATGCGTTTACTTTTTCGTTTGAATATGGCGGGGGCTATCTAGGACCAACAGTAACTACTGGGCCAGATGGAGTTGTTAAACAAAATAGTGTGGGTTTTACTGTTTGGTCTACCGCAGACACAACGCAACCAACAGGCACCCAGACAGTTTCTACCACTCATCCATACAATAGTCCGCAATGTCACACTGAAATAGAGCAACTTGAAGGAACCAATACGGCGTGTGGCTGGAATAATGAATTGCCAACGACTGATCCTAGGTATAAAGTGAATGTTTGGAAAAGTGGAGTTAGATATAAACTAACTTTGCAAAAAGATCTAGAATTATCTGATGGTGTTGTATGGAAAGCCACGCTGACAGATTTATCAACACTACAGGAGTTAGTGATTGGAAGAATAAAATTGGATGATCTAAAGATTCATCCTGGCACTAAGGGTTACGGAAAACTTGTGAATACCTCTACTTTTGCCGAATACTTAACTAATAATAGATGTTTGGTTCAAGAGCGTAGTACGTTTATCAAAGAAGGGCCTATGGGAGATGGAAAATGGATTCCTAAAAAGGCAGTAAGAGCATATCATGCGTGTTATAAATCTAAAGCAACTTCACCAAGAATAGGAGTATTAATTGATGAGGCGGGAAAAGGAGTGTCGAGGGAGGTAAATCTTAATGGATATAATGGGGATTGGTGGGAAAATGCAACTATATGGGACGTTGGGAGAGATCAAGTTTGTAATATGAACGGAAAGTGTGAAAACCTTGGCGGCGATCAGGAGACAGCATCATCGTGTCCATCAGATTGTGCGTCAATTCAAACTGGCACCATCTCGGCTACAAGCAACCCAGTTGGAGCAAATGTCTACGTTGACAACGTCTTAAAGGGCACAACCAGTTCAACTCCGTTGTTGATAGCTGGAGTAACTCCAGGAACCCATGTAGTCAAATTCGTAAAAACAGGGTACTCAGATAATACGAGGTCGGTAACCGTAACCACGGGCCAAACCTCGACAGTGTCTGCACCATTAGTGCAACTATCGGGGGACATTTCTGTTATAAGTACTCCGACAGGTTCGCAGGTGTATGTTGGCAATGTTTTAAAGGGAACAACTGGCGGAACTCCTCTTTTGATAGTTGGAGTAACTCCAGGAACCCATTTAGTAAAATTCACGAAAACAGGGTATTCAGACGTTGCTAGGACGGTTACGATAATTGGTGGCCAGACCACAACAGTGTCTGTGACATTAATTCAGCTGCTGGGCACTATCTCCGCTACAAGCACCCCAGTTGGAGCAGATGTTTATGTTGATAATGTTTTAAAGGGAAAAACTAGTGCGACCGCGCTTTCGATACTTGGAGTAACTCCAGGGACTCGTTCAGTCAAGTTTACAAAGTCAGGATATTCTGACGTTACTAGGTCGGTTACAATAACCAGTGGTCAAACCTTGCCAGTATCCACGGAATTGGCTCTGCTAACTGGTAGTATCTATGCTACAAGCAATCCAGTTGGAGCGAATGTCTATGTCGATAATATCCTAAAAGGAATAACTAGTGCAGCGACTTCGCTTATGATAACCGGCATAACTCCAGGAATTCATTCGGTAAAATTCACAAAGTCAGAATATTTAGATGTTGTTAGGTCGGTTACAGTGATTGCGAACCAAACCTCAACGTTTATGGTAACGCTTATTCGATGAGAGTACCATGCGCAGTTCTTTTTCTGATGTTAATGCGGTGATTTTTTGTCATTGCGTGACAGAAATTTTTAATGATTTCTGTTGTATACGAGAAGTTAGGACAAAGATGGCGGCAAAAAGCTTGACACGATCAGCTGTCTTTGGTAGTGTCAAGGTAAATTAATTTTTGAAATAAAATGACCGCTCGGGAAATTATCTGTAAAAACAGATGCTTTCCCGAGCGGTTGGAGGGTGTCACTCATGTGGGTGGTATAGCTTACAGAGCTATATGAAACTCAGGGAGCCCCTTTAGGCAACGTGTGGCGCGAGCCAAAGGAGAGCCGGCAAGGCGAGTAGAGGGGCTGCGCAAGCCCCTATCAAGCGCTCCGAAGCGGTCCTCTGCCGTGGGCTAGAGTTCCCTGTAGTATTCTCACCCTCCAACCGTTACCATTGCTCATTTGCATTTTCATTCGTCGTTCTTCGTTGGGCCACGCATTCTGTGTGGTCTCTTTTTTTATTAAAGGTTGCAAATAATTAATTTTTTTGCTAAAATCTTTAAATACGGGTGCGTAGTTCAGTGGTAGAACGCTATCCTGATAAGATAGAGGTCGAAGGTCCGATTCCTTCCGCACCCACCAGTACAATTTAATATATATCAAGAGTGCAGAGTAGGGAATTGGCCCGTTTGATTCTGCCAGCAACCTTCCATATTTGGAAAGGTGCTAACTCCAACCCGAAAGGCCTGCCTGCGCAGCCAGGGAAAGATAATTTTTTAATTAGCTTCCTTTTGGGAAGTTTTTTTGATTTAATGAGCAGGCGAATTAAATCATGCATCGATTGAAGCATGATATATAAAATGCGATATTGTTTCAATCGAGGCCATGCAATATTATTTAAAAATTTAATAGATGATTATACCAGAAACATATACCGTAGAAAGCGTAACAAGCGGGCACCCAGATAAAGTTTGTGATCAAATTTCAGACGCGGTTTTAGACGCGTGTTTAGCGCAAGACCCACTGTCTCGCGTGGCAGTCGAATCATTTGGCGGGCATGGGCTTGTTGTGCTGGGTGGTGAGGTGACTACAAATGCTAGGGTGTGCTATGACGCGATAGCGGAAAAAGTTTATAAAGACATAGGCTACACCCAAGATTTAAATTTCTTAGTAAATATTGTTGAGCAGTCTCCGGATATTGCTCAGGGCGTAAACACTGGTGGTGCAGGCGACCAGGGAATTATGTATGGCTTTGCCACAAACGAAACTCCGGAATTTTTGCCATTATCAATTGTAAAAGTTCATGCTTTGGCCAAGGGGCTTGAAACCTTAAGAAAACAGGGAGAGGTTAAATGGTTAAGGCCAGATGGTAAAACACAAATAACCGTTTTAAACGGAATTATTAAAACTGTTTTAGTAAGCACCCAACACGACGAAAATGTGTCACAGGAAGAAATAAAAAATACCTTGATAGAAAAATTAATAAAACCAATTATCGGCGACACATCAAATATTGAAATTCTTGTAAACCCGACTGGTAAATTCGTTCAGGGCGGGTTTGAGGCAGACACTGGGCTAACTGGCAGAAAAATTATGGTTGATACTTATTGTGGGCTAATAACGCATGGGGGAGGTTGTTTTTCTGGCAAAGACCCTACAAAAGTTGATAGGTCTGGCGCATATATGGCTAGGTTTGCCGCAAAAAATTTGGTGGCTAATGGATATGCGAAAGAATGTTTAGTTTCGGTAGCTTATGCAATAGGCAGGGCAGAACCACTAATGGTTGAGGCTATAAACGAAAAAGGTGAAAGCATAGCAGAAATTGCTAAAAGCAAGTTCAATTTTAGGCCGTCAGCCATAATAGAAAAGCTAAATCTGCGCAAACCAATTTATAAACAAGCAGCCGTCTATGGTCATTTTGGAAAAGAAGGCTTGCCATGGGAGCAGATAATTAAACTAAACTAATAGGGGATTGTCAAAATTTCTAGGTGATGTAAAATGAATTAATATTCATCATTTTATTTTATGAAATATAATAACCTATTAAAACTTTTTGTTTGTATAATAATTTGTGAATTAGCTGGGTCTATCGGGGCTATTTTTACAACGCCAGCTATAGGCTCTTGGTATGCAACCTTGAATAAGCCGTCTTTTAACCCGCCAAACTGGATTTTTGGTCCCGTGTGGACAACCTTGTTTGTTTTAATGGGAGTTTCTCTATATTTGGTTTGGTCAAAAAAATGGGTTGTTTTAAATGAAATTGGCTCTAAAAAAGCTATAAAGATAAATTCGCTGTCAAAGAAGTTTTTGTTGGGAAAATGGCAAAAAGTAAACATTATAATAATATTTTCAACGCAGCTTTTTCTAAATATTGTATGGTCGGTAATCTTCTTTGGGGCGCAATCTCCGGCCGTGGCGTTTTTTGAACTAATAATGCTTTGGTTTGCAATATTATTTACGATTATTAATTTTTACCGAGTTTCTAAAGCTGCAGCCCTGTTGCTTTTACCATATATTTTATGGGTTTCATTTGCTGGAATTTTAAATTATTTTATTTGGATTTTAAATTAACCATATATGCAAAAATTTTTTCCCAAAAACGCAAAAAAGTTTCAGCAAGAAAGAGAGGTTTATAGAACGGCTAGAAACAAGTCTATAAGCAGGTTTGCCGGAAACGCCTCGAGGTTAGAGCATTCTAATGTAAGAAACAAAAATAAGGGAAAGAAGGGGTAGATATAATTAAAGGCCCAATTGGGCAAAAACTATGGCAGCAGAGGTTAAAATTTTAGTAGAGGGCAAAACAAATGCCGATTCGATCGCCGAAACTGGTGAGGAAAGAACTCAGCCTACAATTACCTTGGTTAGAGACGGAGATACAATTATGGTGGTTGACCCAGGAATTTTAGATAGCCAGCAAGTTTTAATTGATGCTTTGGCAAGAGAAAATTTAATGGTAGACGATGTTAATGTTGTTTGCATTACGCACTCGCACCTAGATCATTATAGGAACATAGGAATGTTTCCAAAAGCAAAAACTTTAGAATATTATGGTTTGTGGGATAAAAACACAATTGAAAACTGGACTGAATTTTTTACCGACAGCATAAAAATTTTTCATACGCCAGGCCACGACTACACCGGCATTACTATTTTTGTAACAACTGGCCCAGAAAGCAAACACCCAGGAGTTGTTGCAATATGTGGAGATATTTTTTGGAAAAACGGGTATCCGCGCGATCCAAAGAACGATGTTTTTGCTTCAAACCCAGAGAAATTGAAAGAAAGCAGAGATATGATTTGTAGAATGGCAGATTGGATAATCCCGGGTCACGGCCCAATTTATAAAAACGACAGAAACACAGTACATTTTTGGGGAAAAACTGAAGAAACTCACATAGAGCCAAAAATTATTGTTAAATGTAAAAAATGTAGAAGCGTGATGCGTCAACATGACAAATGCCAGTGTAGGCCCTATTTGTGTTTTAGGTGTTGCTTGTGTGGTTTCGATTGCCCAGCGTGCGGCTGTAGCCACAAAAAATAGTTTATGAATAAAATAATTATTTACATATTCTCTATTATAATTTCAGCGGGGTGTTTTTTGAGCCCTACGGTTGCGTTTGCCGAGGGGAATTTAATGGGCGCTCAGGGCGCACTCAGATTGGTTTATCTTGAGTCAGGAGATGTGCAGATAACTAATCCAGAAATAATACAGTCTTTTTATGATGAATTAAAGGGGAGCCCAAGAGATTATTTTATTGAGTCGAGTGAAGATTTTGAGTTATATATTAATCTTTTAACTCCTAAGGCGGCTTCCGATGGAGGCATCTATTCCGCCGATGTATTCTTGTTAGGAGATCCTATTTTTGGATTAGAAGAAGTAGATAACAAGATTGTGACCATTGATGGTACGTCATCTAAGTGGGAAAGTTTTTATGAATCATCTAGCAGGGAATATTATTTAAAAGGTCCAGAGCTTTTAAAACAGCTTTCTGCTGGTAGTTATAAAATAGAGGTTTATTCGCCAAGCAACCAAGGCAAATATGTTTTAAGGCTTGGCAGGGAAGAATTTTATGATTGGAAATCAATATTAAATATTTTTTGGCAGTTGCCATTGTTAAAACTAAACTTTTTCAAAACAGATGTTTTAGAGTTTTTCCTTACGCCATTTGGAATAGCCGGTGTCGGGGCTGTGGGTGCGTTATTAGTGTTTTTAGCTTTAATAAACTATTTAGTTGGTGTTATTAAGGTAACCATAAAACACAATCAGGCAAAAACTTTGCTTTTGACCTCGGCTGGCATGCGAATGAAAGATGATATATTAAAACTATTGCAGAAGCCCGCATATGACGTTGAAGTTGCCTTTATTATGACAGCGTATAAATATAAACTAGAAGACAATCCGGGCTACAAAGACGAAGACATACAAATAATGAAAGACATTGGGTTTAATGTGGAAGAGGTTGACATCGAGGGCAAAAGCGAACACCAGGTTATGGACCTTCTAAAATTTAAAGATATAGTTTTTGTTGCTGGCGGAAATGCTTTTTATTTGTTAAAGGCAATGAGGGCGTGCAACTTCGAAAAAGTTATAAGAAAACTTTTGCAATATGGAAAAGTTTATGTTGGAGCTTCTGCTGGAAGCATTGTGGCCGGAAAAACTATTAAAACTGCCGGGTGGCTTGGCGACGAAAACTTCGTTAAATTAAAAGATTTGAGGGGGTTGGGCCTTGTGCGGTTTGATATTTTTGTGCACTACCAGCTAGAACACGCAGAAATTATAAAGAAAAATATAAAAAGCGCTAGAAAAAGGGCAAAAACTTTAAAAATTTTAACTGACGACCAAGCTATTTTGGTCCAGGGGAAAGAAGTAGATTTAATTGGGGAAGGGGATGCGGTGGTAGTCTAGTTCTCGCTCGGCAACAAACTTTTTTCCGTCTGCTGGTAACCCCCTTTGTCCTACGGGACAAGTGGACTAGGGACTGCAAAAAGTTCATTGCCTCGCTACCTATAAGCATGAAAATAAACGTAAAAGCAAAACCAAGCTCAAGAGAAGAAAAAGTTGAAAAAATAGACGATTCAAATTATGTTGTGTCTGTGAAAGAGCCACCGGTTAAGGGCAAGGCGAATGAAGCCATAAGAAATGCACTGGCAGTATATTTTAAAACCGGATCGTCTTGCGTTAAAATTGTTTCCGGATACACGTCTCGTAACAAAGTCATAGAAATTATAAATTTATAAAAATCATGGAAGAAATAATAATTAATGGTAAAAGGGTGGCACATGAAAAAGATGTAGAAGAGGGGATAAAATATTTAATGTTTAAAATAAGCGACTTAGAAGCAAAAGTTTTTTTTGACCAAGCCTATAAGTTTGGCTTTGCAATGTTTCAAGATAGGCTAAGGCATAAGTTTAAGTTGTCGTACCACGATGGTAAATATGCATTAGAAAAACAATAATAAAAATATGGACGTTATAACACTACTTATTTATTTTATGGTTGGAGTTGTGCAAGACTTCTTTTTCACATTGAATACAAAATATGTTGCTGAAAAAAAAGTTTTTTGGGCTGTAGTTTTTTCTTTTTTAACTGTTTTAATTTCAATGTGGGTTTTGTATGATATTGTAAGTAGCATTGACAGGAAAAACGGGATTTTGGCAATATTTGTTTACGCTTGTGGGATTGCAACTGGCACATACTTTGCAATGAAAATGCCAGGGTTAAAAGAAAAAAAGTAAATTTGGTATTTTAGCCGCCCCGCGGGTTCCCTTCTAGGGCCGGCGGTTTTTATTTTGACATTTTTGAGCTTTAATGTAGTATAAAAATACCAGTTTTTGCCTTGGCTTGTGCCTTGGTGCTGGCGTTCGTTGTAAATGTGTCAGTGGAGGAACTGCGATGCAGCCGAAAGATCGGATAATCGTGGCGTTGGACGTAGACACCCCGGAGGCGGCCATAAAGCTCGTCAGTGAGCTCAAGCCGCACGTCGGGATGTTCAAGATCGGCATGCAGTTGATCTATTCGATGTTCGCCGGCATGGTAACCGGCACGGACGGCGCGGCGCTGGAGATTTTCGCCAGGTCCAGGGAGCTTTTTGGCCTCGTTAAGGGTCAGCTCTTCACGGACTTGAAGTTTCATGACATCTTCAACACCGTGGCCGGCGCAGCAAAGGCGATATCGCCCATCAACTCGGCGATGTTTAACCTTCATGCGTCGGCTGACGTTGATGCAATGATGGGTGCTGTAGCCAACAAGAGTAACAGCAGGGTTCTGGCCGTGACAGTTTTGACTTCCCTCGGCGAAGAGGTGGTCCATTTGATCTACGGAGATCCGGCAAAGGGCAAGGTGCTCGAGTTCGCGCGTAACGCGAAGCTCGCCGGCGTTGATGGGTTGGTCTGTTCCCCGCAGGAAGTGACGATGCTTCGTAGTCGGCGTGAACTCAAGGGCATGATCCTCGTGACGCCGGGAATAAGGCCTGTCTGGGCCTCGAAGGACGATCAAACTCGAGTTGGTACTCCGGCGGGAGCCATTGAAGTTGGCGCTGACTATCTGGTCATCGGCCGGCCCATCACGAATCCCCCAGCGGAGATCGGATTCCCGGTTGACGCGGTCCACAAGATCGTGGAAGAAATCGTGGCGATCAGGACCGACAAGTGCGCGGTTCAATAACCCAAACCCAAGAAAGGAGGTGAGAACAATGTTGACTGCACAACAGTTGATGCAGTTGGATCCAGACAGGTTCCGAATGGACGACTTCACGCCCATTGTGGCGCTGGAGTGGTTTGCAGCCTTGCAGGCTGGTTGGGTGCACAACGGTGATCACAACAAGCCCCATGCCATACTTCACTCGGGTTTGCACAGCGACGGTTTCTTTTTGTGCAAGCGCGTGTTGGGGTTTGCCAACCTGCGCGAGATTTTGGCTGGCGCTATCGTCGTTCGGCTAGCGCGTGCGAACATGGACCACAACATTGGTGGCGTGTTTGGCTCGCCGTACTCTTCGATTCTCTTGGCTGCTGAGGTCGCCAGGATTCTGAGGGTGAAGGTCTACGTTCCGGAAAAGGATCCGACTGATCCCGCCGGCAAATGTATGATCTTCAAGTCTGACGATCCGATACCTGAAGGCGCCAGGCTTCTGCAAATCGAAGAGCTTGTCACAACCTTCGACAGTGGCGAAGCCACGGCAAATGCGATCGTTGGCGGTAACCCTTGCCCTGTGGCTTTCATGCCGTTCGTCGGCGTGCTCGTTCACAGGCCGAAGATCATCAACCGCACGTTGGCTGATAGGCGTGAGATCGTGCCGTTTATCGAGAAGCAGGTGAGTGCCTGGCCCGCGGATGATTGTCCGCTATGCAAAGCGGGATCGCCGGCGGTATTTCCCAAAAAGGACTGGGCCAAGCTCACGGCCTGACCTCATTTCAAGTTCGCAAAGGTCGTTGACACTCGACATGTCATCGGCCTCTTTTTTTACAAATTTTGTAAAGACTTGATTTAATTTTATAAGCGATTAATATAAAGGATAATATTGAATATAATATGGCTAAGCAAAAGAAGAGGAAGGTTGTGTTGAAAAAGAAAAAATCTAAGGTTGTTAAAATTGCAAAACGCAAGAAGGTTTTAGTTAAAAAGAAAAAGGTTGTTAAAAAAATTGTAAGACACAAAGCTATAAGTAAAAAGAAAATTGCTATAAAAAAGGTTCATCCTGAGCCACGCCGAAGGGCAAAGAAAGTAGCTTCTCGTAAAGTAAAAAAACATATTACTCAAAACGCAAAAAGCCGTCCCCTAGAAGGGTTTTCGGCTGAGTCTTTGTTTAAGGCAAAAATTAAGGTTATTGGAATTGGTGGTGGCGGAGGGTCAATTGTTTCTGAAATAGGCAGGTCTCTAGAAAAAGCAACCTTTGTAATCGCCGATACAGATATTAGGGCCTTAAAAAAGAAATCTGGAATAAAATATTTCTGGTTTGGCGAAGAATTAACTCATGGCTTAGGCACGGGAGTTAATGTAGATTTAGCAAAACAGGCAGCCGAGGCGGCCAGAGAAAAAATAAGCGGATTTTTTAGAGATCAAGATATTATAATTTTTGTTGCTTCGCTGGGTGGCGGGTTGGGGTCTGGAGCCACGCAGGTTTTTGCTGAAGCTGCAAGAGAGTTTGGTGGCATCACAGTTGGAATATTTACGATGCCTTTTAAATTTGAAGGTAAAAATAAATATAGAATTGCGCAAAATGCGCTAAAGTCGTTGCGAAAATCGCTTAATGTTTCATTGGTGATTCCTAATGAGAAAATTTTTAAAGTTATTGACGAGTCAACTCCAATAACAAACGCTTTTTCAACAGTAAACAAAAGCTTAATAGAATCACTAGAAAGTTTAATAGATTTAATTTACAACCCAGGCATTATTAATATAGACTTTGCAGATTTGAGAACAATTTTAAGTGGCACTGGAAATTCAGTATTTTTAAACACTGTTGAGGAATCAGGAAAAGATAGAATAGAAAAAACCTGCGAAAACATTTTTAAAAACCCCTTGTTGCAAACTAGCGCGTTTAAAGCAGAAAAGATATTGTTTGATATAGCCGGGTCAGAGAATCTTTCAATGTTTGAGGTAGAAAAAATTAGCAGTCACATAGCCAACCTAAATCCAAAAGCAAAAATAATATTCGGAATTTCTAAAGATCAAAAGTTAAAAAATAAAATCAAGACTACAATTTTGATGACCGGCGGTCAAGCCGTAGAAGAAAAGCTAAAAGTGTTGGCGGTTAAAAAAGACGAGGCCGCAGAACAGGTTGTTGTAAAAGCAGTAGAAAAGGATCAGCCCAAAGAAAAGAAGGTGGTAAAAAATAAAAAGAAGGTAGTAAGCAAAGACAAAGAAAAGGCTAAAAAGCAGATAAAAAGGCCGTCTAATAAGGTTAAAAAAAATAAAGAAAAAAAGGTGGAGGAGTCGGTTTCTTTTGTGCCAATATTTAAAGCTCCCCAACAGGTAATTCCTGTAATAGAGCAAAAACTAGATATACTCTCGGTAGCAGAACCAATTAAAAAAACAATAAGAAGAAGTGGATTAGAAATAAAAAAAGCGGAAGAGCTTGAAGAAAAAAAGCGTATAGCCCAAGAAAAAGAGTGGGAAATCCCCGCATTTTTAAGAAAAATAAAATTTAAGAGTTAAATTTATGGAGGAACAGAAAGATGTTAAAAAAGTAATTATTCCTGTTGCAGGACTTGGAACTAGGTTTATCCCAATGTCTATGGCTGTGCCAAAGGAGTTTTTCCCTTTGGTTGATAGACCAGTTATTCAATATATTATAGAAGAGGTTAAAAAATCTGGCATTAAAGAAGTAGTTTTTGTAACAAGTCCAGGTCAAAAAACGGTTTTAAATTACTTCAAAAAATCTCCAGAATTAGAAAAAACACTGGTAAAGAGAAAAAAAGATAATATATTAAAAGAATTAAAAGATTTTGAAGAAATGTTTGAGGGTATTTCTTTTTCATATGTTACGCAAAAAACACCCCTTGGCGATGGTCATGCCCTTTTACAGGCTGCAAAACTGGTGGGCGGTGAGCCGGTTGCAGTTTCTTTCGGTGACGACGTTGTCGACTCAGAAGAGCCAGCTTTGTCTCAGCTAATAAGCATTTTCAAAACATGCAATGCACCAGTGATTGCCTTAAAACAACTTCCAACAGAAAAATTACCCGCCTATGGAGTTGCCGCGGTTGAAAAGATTGCAAACCACTTATATAAAATAAAAAAAATAATTGAAAAGCCCACTCCATCTGAGATTCCTTCTAATCTCGTAATTGTAGGAAAATACGTTTTAACTCCTGAGGTTTTCCAATATCTAAAGAAAGCCACACCATCTAAAAAGGGAGAGATTATTTTAGCTGAGGTTTTTGATAAAATGCTTTCTGATGGAAAAATTATTTATGGTTGCGAGTTAAAAGGTGAATGGCTAGAGTGCGGAGATAAACAAAAGTGGATAAAATCGTTTTTTTACCTCGCGCTCAAAGATCCAAGGTTTAGAGACGAATTAAAACAGTATTTAAAAACAATAAAATATTAAAACAAGAAAACAGTCTATGCACAGGCTGTTTTCTTTTCTTGTAAACTATTGTAAAATAACGAAATATAACGAAATATAACGAAATATAACATGATATACGATTTGATTATTATAGGCGGAGGACCAGCTGGCATTACAGCTGGCATTTATGCTGGCAGACAGCGCATGAAGACTCTTTTAATTACAAAAGAGTTTGGCGGACAAATGGCAAAGAAAGCCACTGAAGTTTGTAACTATCCAGGTTTCGAAAAAATTTCAGGAATGGACCTTATTGGTAAATTTGTTGAGCACCTAGAAAAACAAGAATCGGTTGAGATAGAATTTTTAGAGGCAGAAAAAATAGAAAAAGAAGACGACATTTTTACGGTTACGACAACCAAAAACAGTAAATTGCAAGGCAAGGCGGTTATTATTGCCACGGGAGCTGACCCACGGCCACTAGAGGCAATAGGAGAAAAAGAATTTATTGGCAAAGGAGTTGGCTATTGTGTCACTTGTGATGGGCCGATATTCAAGAATAAAGACATCGCAATTGTTGGTGGCGGAAATGCAGGGCTTGAGGCGGCTTTATTTATGACAAACTATGCAAAAAAGATTTATGTTTTAGAGTTTGGCCCAGAAATAAAGGCAGACGGCGAAAATAAAAAAGAGGCTGAAAAGCAAGACAAAATTGAAATTATTACAAATGCCGCGGTAAAAGAAATAAAGGGAGAAACAATGGTGGGCTCGTTGGTTTATCAAGACAATATTTCTAAAGAAAATAAAACTTTGCAGGTTGAGGGAGTTTTTATAGAAATTGGAAGCCAACCAGCAACGGCCCTAGCAAAAGGGTTGGTTGATTTCACTAAAAGAGACGAAATTGTTGTAGAGTTTGAGACATTCAAGACAAAAACACCGGGACTTTTTGCCGCCGGAGATAATAATTCTGGGCCATATAAGCAAATTATCACAGCGGCTGGCGAAGGGTGCAAGGCATCTTTAGCGGTATACGATTATTTAAGAAATTTAAAGAAATGAGCAAAATAAAAGAGATAATAGCCAGAGAGATTAAAGACTCACGCGGAAAGCCAACCGTTGAGGTTGAGCTAGAAACCGACAAGGGAGTTTTTGTTGCTTCGGTGGCATCGGGCGCGTCAACCGGGGCAAATGAGGCGCTAGAACTGCGCGATGACGACGGAAGGGGAGTTTTGACAGCTATAAAAAATGTAAACGAAATTATTGCACCAAAACTTAAAGGAAAAGACGTATTAAATCAACAGGACATAGATAAAATAATGCTCGATTTAGATGGGACAGAAAATAAGTCTAGGCTGGGAGCTAACGCAATTCTGCCCGTTTCTATGGCCGTTTGTCGCGCCGGAGCCGGTGCTAAAAAAGTTTCTTTGTATAGGCACATTTTTGAATTATCGGGCCAAAAGGCGAAAAAACCGGAAGACCAAATACCTTTGGCGATGTTTAACATATTGAATGGTGGGGCTCATGCTAAAAACGATTTAGACATACAGGAATTTATGATAGTGCCCCAGAAAAAGACTTTTGCTGAAAACTTGGTGATTTGTAGTAAAATTTTCGATAATTTAAAGGGCCTTATAACAAAAAACTTTGGAGATGGTCACTTAGAGTTGGGAGATGAGGGTGGGTTTGCTCCTCCGGTTTCAACTGCCGAACAAGCGCTTTATTTGTTGAAAAATGCGTCAGAGGGTGAATCAGACATCAAAATTTCTTTAGATTGCGCATCTTCAGAATTTTTTGAAAATGGTAAGTATGTTTTAGAAGGCAAAGAGATGAGCCGGGCACAATTGTTAGATTTTTACGATAATCTGGTAAAAACTTTTCCAATAATTTCGATTGAAGACGGGTTTGCCGAAGATGATTGGCAGGGGTTTGAGTCTATTGTGCGACAATTTGGTAGCAAAATTATTGTAGTTGGCGACGACCTTACAACAACGAATATCAAAAAAATAAAAGAGGCGCAGAATAAATTAGCTTGTAACGGAATAATTTTGAAATTAAATCAAATTGGAACGGTTTCAGAAACAATTGAAGCTTCAAATTTGGCAAAGTCATATGGCTGGAAAACAATAGTAAGTCATAGATCGGGCGAAACAATGGACAGCTTTATTGCAGACTTGGCAGTTGGCACGGGAGCAGACTTTTTAAAGGCTGGGTCTCCTGCAAAACCGGAAAGAATGATCAAATACCAGAGATTATTAGAAATAGAACAGGAACTTAAATAACGCTCGGCAACAAACTTTTTTCGGCAAGCAGGAACTCGCTTTGCCCTTCGGGCAAGTCGACCTGGGCCTTCAAAAAGTTTATTGCCTCGCTTAAAATAAATGGCAAAATTATATTTACAGCGTCATTTAAAATCACAATGGAATTTAGATGATAGGTTTGCTGGCTGGACAGACGGGCCACTGACAAAAGACGCATCCGAAACAGCAAAACAATTTGCAGACGAAATTAATAAAATTAATTTTAGCAAAATTTATTGTTCTGCTTTGTTTCGCAACATGGAAACCATTGCGAAAATTTTTGAGTTTATTCCCGGCAAATACCCGCTTTTTATACACTTAGATGGGGGTAAAATGCAAAAGTGGGGTAATTACACAGAAATAAACAATAGCAACGCGGTTCCAGTTTATGTTTCAGAAAAAATAAACGAGAGATATTATGGCAGGCTACAGGGGTTAAATAAGGCCGAAACAAAGAAAAAGTACGGAGAAGAGCAGGTCCAACAGTGGAGAAGATCTTTTACGGCAACTCCACCCGGCGGAGAAACTATCAAAGAGACATTTAAAAGATCCATGGGGTTCTTCAAAAAATATATAGAGAGGGACTTGAAGGAAGGGAAGGATGTCTTGATAATTGCTAGCCACGGTAGCTTGAGGGCAATAGTAAAATATTTAGAAAATATTTCTGATGACGATATACTTGGGGTTGAATTGCCGTTTGGTGCATTGGTAAAATACGAATTTGACGGTAAAAAATATTCACACTTGCAGTAATTATTTTATATACTATAATTAACAATACTAATCGTTAGTTGTCGTGCTTCTAAATCATTAAATTGATTATAAATATCTAATATAACAATTTAGTAGTAAGGCAATATAGCAACAAAAAATGTCTATTTTAAAGAACATGAATAGAAACACTATTCTTATCATTATAGCAATAGTGGGCGTTTTGATAACTGGGGCATTAATATATGCTAACTCAAATCCCGGTTTTTCTTTGCCAAATATCAGTATTTTAGGGAAATCAAATGACAAGCTAGCTAAAGAGGCGGTAGATTATATAAACAATAATAAATTGGCCAATACGCCAGCCTCACTGGTTAGCGTTTCAGAGGCTTCGGGTTTGGTTAAGGTAACAATAAAAATCGGCACAAACTCTTTTGATTCATATGTAACAAAAGATGGAAAACTTTTATTTCCACAAGCATTTGAAATGGCACCTAAAAAAGCTGACGTCGTAGCTAATCAAGACGCAGGATCCAAAAAGCCATCAGTTCAAGACGCAGCCTCAGTAACAAAGGTAGATAAGCCAATGTTAGAAGCCTATGTTGTTGCAAGATGTCCTTTTGGACTTCAGATGCAAAGAGCCATGGCTGAAGCCGTAAAAGAACAACCGGCCCTAGCTCAATATATTAAGGCTATATATATGGGGTCTGTCTCAAGTGATGGAAAAAATATTACCGCAATGCACGGTGCTGCAGAGGCCACAGAAAACCTAAGACAAATTTGTATTAGAGAAGAACAGCCAACTAAATACTGGGATTATGTTTCTTGCCAGATGAAAGCCGCCGGAACAGAAGTAAGTTGTGAAAAGCCTTCTGGCGTTGATTCAGCTAAATTGAGCGCCTGTATGTCTGATCCAAGTAAGGGAGTAGCTTATGCTAAAAAGGACTTTGATTTAAACACAAAATATGGCATAACTGGGTCTCCAACATTAATTTTAAACGAAGCTCAAATTTCAGAGTCTGGGTTTGGTGGAAGGTCTGCAGATGGAGTTAGGGCAATGGTTTGCGCCGCATTTAAGACTCAGCCGAGCTTTTGTTCTACAAAGTTAAATACAGCAGCGGCTGCATCTTCTTTCTCGGCAGTATATTCTAAAACAGCGGCTCCCGCAGATGCTAACGCCGACGCAGCGGGGTGTGAGGCAGCTCAATAATTACCACCAACTATCCAAAAATGACGAAAATATATTCCACTCCTACGTGTGTGTATTGTAAAACCTTAAAAGGATATTTTAAAAAGAATGGGCTTGAATTTGAAGACATCGACGTATCAAAAGACGAAAAACAGCTTCAAAAAATGATAAAAGACTCTGGCCAAATGGGTGTTCCGGTTGTAGACATCGACGGGGAGGTTATAATCGGCTTTGATAAAGAAAAAATAGACAAACTATTAAAGATTAATCAAGCATGATTAAAGTTGCAATAAATGGTTTTGGTCGAATAGGCCGACAAGTGTTCAAAAATATTGAGCAGAGTCACCCGGGCCTAGAGGTCGTTGCTATAAATGATTTAACCGATAACCAAACACTAGCTCATCTTTTAAAATACGATTCTAATTATGGCAAATATGGTAAAGAAATAAGTGCTACAGAAGATTCTATTACCGTAGGAAAGAAAAAGTATTTGGCTTTAGCTGAAAAAGATCCAGAAAAATTGCCCTGGAAAAAGTTGGGTGTAGATATCGTTTTAGAGTGCACGGGCTTTTACACAGACAAAGAGGGCGCAAAAAAACACATAACAGCTGGTGCTAAAAAAGTTATTATTTCAGCTCCATGTAAAGAAAAAGAAATTCCAGGATTTGTTTTAGGCGTTAACGCCGACACATTTGATGCTAAAACAGTCGAAATAATGGACATGGGTTCTTGCACCACAAATTGCTTAGCCCCAATTGCAAAAGTGTTAAATGACGAGTTTGGTATTGTTAAGGGATTTATGACAACAGTCCACAGCTATACAAACGATCAAAAAATTCTTGATTTGCCTCATAAAGATTTAAGAAGAGCGAGGGCTGCCGCAATGAACATTATTCCAACTTCAACCGGTGCAGCTAAAGCCATTGGAAAAATGATTCCAGAGCTTAACGGTAAGCTAGATGGAATTGCTATGAGAGTTCCAACTCCAACCGTTTCAGTTTTAGATTTAATAGTTGAAGTAAAAAGGCCAACAACTAAAGAGGAAGTTAATGCGGCGTTTGTAAAAGCTGCTGCTTCTAAAAACTTTAAAGGAATTTTAAGAGTCGAAGAACAACCGCTTGTGTCAATGGATTTTAAGGGAGACACTTATTCATCAATTGTAGACGCAGAAGAAACGATGGTAAATGGAAATATGGTAAAAGTTATCGGGTGGTATGACAACGAATGGGGTTATTCGTGTCGGCTTGCAGATTTTGCAGAGTTTGTTGGAAAAAAAATATAGTAAAATAAAAAACAGTCCTTCGCGGGGCTGTTTTTGTTTAGTCGAGTAGCTGTTAATTATGGCTTCTTGTTAACAAAACTTTAACGCGGTATAATTAATAAATATAAAATCAAATTAAAATTATGAAAATTCCGGTTGAAGTATCGGCTAGACATTGTCATTTATCGAAACAAGATTTAGAAAAACTTTTTGGTAAAGATTATAACCTAAGTGTAGAAAGACAACTTTCTCAACCATCTGATTTTGCATGCAAAGAAAAAATAAATATACAGGTTGGTTCTAAAAAATTTGAAAATGTTAGAGTTGTTGGTCCATTGAGAGAACAAACACAAATTGAAATATCTTTAACAGATGCCATTGGCTCGGGAGTAATTCCTCCTGTTAGATTATCTGGAAATTTGGAAGGATCAGTTGGAGCCATTATATCTGGGCCTGCGGGGCAGGTAGAGCTAAAAGAAGGTCTCATTGTCGCCAAGCGTCACATACATTGTTCCTTAAAAGAGGCAAATGAATATAAATTGAAAAACGGTAAAGTGGTTTCGGTTAAAATTGATGGAGATAGGCCAGTAATTTTCGAAAATATAGCCGTTAGGATAAAAGATGAATATAAACTTTGTTTGCACATAGACACAGACGAGGGCAACGCAGCTGGTGTAAATAAAATTGGTGAAGGAAAAATTATATAGAATAATATATGATTTTAGTTTTAAACTGCGGAAGTCAATCAATTAAGTGGAAGGTTTTCAATGAAAAAATGAAAGTTGTCCAAGAAGGCAAACGTGCTGTTTTAGATCAAAATGATTTTCAGAAATGCCTAGAAGACGAAATGTCTAAAATTGACCTGACTGCGCAGGCGGGTAGGACAAAAATCACTTTGGTAGGACATAGGGTGGTTCATGGCAGGGACATTTTTAGAGAACCGACAAAAATAACGAATGAAAACATAAAAAGACTGGATGAATTAAGTCGTTTGGCTCCGCTGCACAACCCCTTTAATGTTTTGGGTATTAAGGCCTGCAGCGTTATTTTTAGTGATGTTCCACAAATTGCTGTTTTTGATACAGAATTTTTTAAGGATTTGCCAGAAAAGGCCTTTGCATGTGCATTACCAAGAGAAGTGGTAAAAGAATTTGGGTTTAGGCGTTTTGGATTTCATGGAATTTCGCATGAATATGTGGCGAGAAAGGCTTCAGAAAAAATAAAAAAACCATTTAATAAACTAAAAATCATCACGTGTCACTTAGGTGGAGGTGCTAGCATAACAGCCATAAAAAACGGTAAGGCGATAGACACTTCAATGGGTTTTACGCCAATGCAGGGCCTTGTAATGATGACAAGGGCTGGAGACATTGACTCGGGCGTTGTTCTAGAGATGGCGCATAAATTTGGCTTAGAAAAAACAAGCGAAATTTTAAGTAAAGAATCTGGAATAAGAGGAATTTGTGGAGAAGGCGATATGTTAAAAGTTTTAGAGCGAGTTAAGGCTGGAGATGGTGAAGCAAAAACAGCTTTTGACGTTTTTGTTTATTCGGTTCAAAAATATATTGGAAGCTACTTTGCTGTTTTGGGTGGCTGTGACGTGTTGGTTTTTACTGGCTCAATAGGTGCAGGTTTAAAAATAACTAGAGATAAAATTTTCAAAGATCTAAATATTTTAAAGAAAACAAAAATATTATCAATTGAAACCGACGAAGAATTAGCGATTGCCCAAAAAATTATTAAAATCATATAAACAAGATGGAAAAACCTAAAAAAAGTATATTGTGGTTTGATGAAATTGGAATTGAAGATGTGCCATCGGTTGGAGGCAAAAATGCTTCATTGGGCGAAATGACCAAGGCAGTGGTTTCAAAAGGTGTTAATGTTCCGTTTGGATTTGCAACAACTGCCGAGGCTTATTTTTATTTTTTATCATCAACGGGGTTAGATAAAAAGATTGAAGAAACCTTAAAAGATTTAAATATCCACGATTTAAAACAGCTTGCAGAAAAAGGGAAACAGGCCAGAAATTTAATATTAAATTCACAGCTACCGGCCGAACTTTCGCAAGAAATTTTAGTTGCTTATAAAAAATTATCTGAGAGATACCCTTCGGCGGACTCAGGGCAGGTGGGCACAGACGTTGCCGTTAGGTCTTCGGCTACAGCGGAAGATTTGCCTGGTGCCAGTTTTGCCGGACAACAAGAGACATATTTAAATATTGTGGGGCCAGAAAACGTTTTGCTTGCTGTAAAAAAATGTTTTGCATCGCTGTTTACCGGCAGGGCAATTGTTTATAGGCAAGAGATGGGTTTTTCACATACAAAAGTTGGGTTGTCAGCTGGCGTGCAAAAAATGGTAAGGTCAGACTTGGGCGCCTCGGGAGTTATGTTTTCTTGTGATACCGAGTCTGGCTTTGGAGATGTAGTTTTAATAAACGCAAGCTACGGATTAGGAGAAAATGTTGTTCAGGGGCGGGTTGAGCCAGATCAATATTATGTTTTTGAAACCACCCTAAAAAAAGGATTCAAACCTATTCTTGAAAAAAGAGTTGGAGGCAAACTTGTAAAAATGGTTTATACCACAAACCCCAAGTTGCCAACTAAAAATATTGCTACAACAAAAAAAGAAAGAGAAAGTTTTGTTTTAAACAACGAAGAAATATTGTCGTTGGCGAAATGGTCAATTATTATTGAAGAGCACTACAAAAAGTCTATGGACATGGAGTGGGCAAAAGATGGCAGAGATGGAAGGTTATATATTGTGCAAGCAAGGCCAGAAACTGTTCAAAGCAGAAAAGATTTAAAGGTTCTAGAAGAATATGTTATTGATAAGTCTAAAATTAATAAGGTGGTGGCCAATGGAATGAGCGTAGGAAGCAAAATTGGCTCAGGGCGAGCCAATAAGATAATGGATGTAAAAGATATCGGTGAATTTAAAAAAGGTGAGGTTTTGGTCACTAGGGCAACAGATCCAGATTGGGTGCCGGCGATGAAATTAGCAGCTGCTATTGTTACAGATTCTGGTGGCAGAACATGTCACGCGGCAATTGTTGGCAGAGAATTAGGGGTGCCAGTTATTGTTGGTTCAGAAACTGGAACAAAAGTTTTAAAATCTGGGCAAGAGCTTACAATCGATTGCTCGCAGGGCGAGCAAGGCAAGATTTATGAAGGCATAATTCCGTTTACGATTAAAAAAACCGACCTATCTAATTTACCCGAAACAAAAACAAAAATTTTAATGAATGTAGGCGAACCTTCAAACGCATTTACTTTAAGCTTTACACCGAACGATGGAGTCGGGTTGGCTCGCGAAGAATTTATTATTATAAACTCTATAAAAGTACATCCAAACGCATTAATAAATTATAAAACGCAAAAAGCAGTCATAAAGAAAAAAATTGATGCTGCAACTTTAGGTTATGATGACAAGGTTCAGTTTTATATTGATAAATTGGCCGAAGGCATAGGAACAATTGGGGCAGCATTTTACCCAAAACCAGTTATTGTAAGGTTTTCAGATTTTAAGACAAACGAATACCGTGCTTTGTTGGGCGGAGAAGCCTATGAGCCACAAGAAGAAAACCCAATGATTGGGTTTAGGGGAGCTTCAAGATATTATGATCCTAAGTTTAGAGATGCCTTTATTTTAGAGTGCAAAGCAATGAAAAAAGTTCGCGACGAATTTGGGTTAGATAACGTTATTCCAATGGTGCCTTTTTGCCGAACGCTCGACGAAGGCAAAAAGGTTGTAGAAATAATTGAAAAAAATGGATTAGGAAACCCGGTGGGACAAAAGGTTTATGTTATGTGTGAAATTCCAGCTAACGTAATTTTGGCTGAAAAGTTTTTAGAAATTTTTGACGGGTTTTCAATTGGCTCTAACGACTTAACTCAGCTGACACTTGGCTTAGACAGAGACAACGGACAATTGTCATATATTGGAAACGAAAAAAACGAAGCAGTTAAAGAGCTTATTGAAGAAGCCATAAAAGTATGCAAGAATAATAACAAATATATTGGCATCTGCGGGCAAGGGCCTTCTGACTATCCAGATTTTGCCCAATTTTTGGTAGAGCTCGGCATAGAATCAATTTCTTTAAACCCAGACTCAGTTTTAAAAACCAAAATAGCAATTGCCGAAACCGAAAAAAAACTAAATAATCAAAAAACATAACAAATGTACGATATAATTACTTTTGGATCAGCGGCACAGGACATTCATATAAAATCTAAAGCGTTTAAGATTTTAAAGAATGCGCAGGAATTTACAACGGGCGAGGGCATTTGCATGCCACTAGGATCAAAAATTGACGTCGAGGACGTGATTTTTACGTCGGGGGGTGGCGGAACCAATACTGCTGCTACTTTTTCAAAGCAGGGGCTTTTAACAGCATTCTGTGGCGCTATTGGTGTTGATATAGCGGGGTTAGAAATTATAAAGGAATTAAAAAGCTTAGGAATAGACACAAAGTTTGTTGTAAAAAAGAAAGAGAGACACACAAACCAATCGGTTATAATATCTAGTGCAGGACAAGATAGGACAATTTTGGTTTATAGAGGGGCCTCGGATGTTTTTGGCGGTGCAGATATTCCATGGAAAAAAATCAAAAAAACAAAATGGATTTATTTAGCGCCAATTACTGGTTTGTTGGGGGAGGCGTTTGAAGAAATAGTTAATTTTGCTAATGCAAATGAAATAAAGATTGCAGTTAATCCATCAGAATATCAGCTTTCTTTGCCCGCAGACAAACTTAAAAGAATTCTTTCAAAAGTTGATGTATTATTTTTAAACCAAGAAGAGGCGTCATTTTTAACAAAAATTCCTTTTGGTGACGAACAAAATATATTTAAAAAAATTGATGAAATATGCCCTGGCATAGCTGTTATGACTAGAGGAGGAGACGGGGTAATAGTTTCTGATGGAAAATATTTATATTCGGCCCCAACAAATCCTAACAGAAAAATTGTTGATACAACTGGCGCCGGAGACTCTTTTGCTTCCGGGTTTATATCTGATTATATAAAATATGATGGTGACATAGAAAAAGCTATACAAATGGGAATTGCTAACTCAGAGGCGAACCTATCTGTAATTGGAGCAAAAACAGGGCTTTTAGAAAAGGACGCAAAGTTTGACAGGGCTAATGTTTCGAAGGAAGAATGTGGGCAAAATAATTTATGTATGCCTAAATAACGCTCGACGCTCGGCAACAAACTTTTTAACGCTCGCCAATCAAATTTTTTTTCTTCTCAACCCGTCTTCGGACGGTGCCCATTCGCCTCAAAAGAAATTTATTGGCTCGCTAAAGTTTATTGCTTCGCTTTATTTTTTATGAAAAATATAAAATATTATTTTGAGAAGGCGCGAAGGGAGCACTGGGCCTTGGGGCAATTTAACTTTTCTGATTTTACCCAAATGAAGGCTGTGGTTAATAAAGCTGTTGAGTTAAAATCTCCGATTATTTTAGGAACTTCCGAGGGTGAAAGTAAATTTTTTGGCTTAGACGAGGCGGTAGCCCTAAGGAATATTTTAAGGAAAAAAACAGGTTTGCCAATTTTTTTAAATTTAGACCATGGCAAATCTTTTGAATATGTAAAACAAGCAATTGATGCTGGTTATGACATGGTTCACTTTGATGGGTCAAAATTACCCATTGAAGAAAACATAAAAGTTACCAAAGATGTTAAAAAGTACGCAAAGTGGCGCGGGGTAATCGTTGAGGGAGAAATGGGCAAAATAGGAACAGATGCCTCGAGACTTTATTCTGAGAAGTTTGAAATAAAAGAAGAAGATCTTACTAAGCCAGAAGAGGCTAAGGCATATGTGGATAAAACAAAGGTTGATTTATTGGCCGTAAGCATTGGAAACTTTCACGGCATTGAAATTTCTGGCATTGACCCTAATTTAAGGTTAGATGTGTTAAAAAATATTAAAGAGAAACTGGGTAACACCTTGTTGGTGTTGCATGGAGGTTCTGGCACTCCGGAAGATGATATAAAAGAAGCCATAAAGCTTGGAATTGTAAAAATAAACATAAACACCGAGCTGAGGCTAGCATTTTCTGGCAATTTAAGAAGGGCGCTTAGCAATGCAGAAGAGATTGTTCCTTATAAGTTTTTGGCAGACGCAAAAAATTCAGTAGAAAAAGTAGTTGGCCTGAAGATAAATTTGTTTGGTAGCGCAAACAAGATTTAGGCATTGGGCCCTGCCTGCGCAGGCAGGTATTTACAATATTCATATAATATACTAATATATAAACATTACTTTAAAACTTATGGCTAAAATAAAATTAGAAAGAGAAAAATGTATTGGTTGCGGTTCGTGTGCTGCTTTGTGTCCAAAGTCTTTTGAAATGGCAGATGACGGAAAATCACACATCAAGGGCGCAGAAAAGCAAGAGGTTGAAGCACTAGAGGTTGAAAAATTAGAGTGTGCCGAGTCAGCAGCAGAAGCGTGTCCAGCACAATGTATTCATATAGACAAATAGAAATTTCCGCAGGAAATTTATATAATTACGTCGCTCGGTCGGAATGAAAATGAATTTTCACTCCTCCCTCGCTAGAAATTATAAAATATTAAGATGATAAAACTATCAGCAAAAGTTAGGACAATAAAAGGTAAGAAGACCAGTGTATTAAAAAATGCCGACAGAATTCCTGCCGTTGTTTATGGTCATAAAATAAAAAATACTATATTAGATCTTGACTATAAAGAATTTCAAAAGGTTTACAGCAAGGCCGGCATGAGCTCGTTAATTGAGCTCGACTTAGAGGGAGAGAAGGAAAAGAAAATTGTTCTTATACACGACTACCAAAAAGACGCAGTATCAGACAAATTTATTCACATTGATTTTTTTGAGACATCAGCTAAAGAAGAGGTTGAGGTAAAAGTTCCATTGGTTTTCGAGGGAGTTGCCTTGGCCGTTAAAGATTTGGGTGGAACATTGGTTAGAAATATTTCAGAATTATTGGTTAGGGCTTTGCCACAAAATCTTCCGCACGAAATTAAGGTGTCTATTGAAAAACTAAATACTTTCGCGGACCGCGTTTTAGTAAAAGACATAGTTTTGCCAAAAGATGTCAAAGTCTCAGCAAAACCAGAAGAAATAGTAGTTTCTGTTGTTGAGCCATCTAAGGTTGAAGAAGAGTTAGCCAAAGAGATTGAAGAAAAGGTTGAAGATGTTGCTAAGGTTGAAAAGAAAGAAAAGGAAGAAGTTGTTGTTGATGACGAAAAACCAGCTGCAAAACCAGCCCCAGAAAAAAAATAGAAAATTAATCCAGCGCTGCCTGCACCCTTCGTATAGTAACTTTATAGAAGGCTGTGCAAAACGGGGCTGGATTTTTTTTACAAAAAAATAGATAATTAAGCCACATGAAAAAGTATTTGTTGTTAACGTTTTTTTGTCTTTTGCTAGCGGGCCTAGCGGGTTTTTGTTTTGCTGAAGACATTGGAGATCAGTGTGCTGCAGTTTCTGATTCAAATACTGGGTGCCCAAACATGAGTTCTGCTGATTGCAAGACGTTTCTTCAAAAATGCGCAGATTATTATGACCAACAATCTTCCCAATTAGCTCAGGACATCACTAAAACTACTGCCCAAAAAAGCACACTGCAAAGTGCAATTTCAAAATTAAAAAGCAAAATACAAGGGCTTGAGGCCAACATAAAGCAGGGGACCATCATGGTAAAAGACTTAAACTCACAAATAACAGACACGCAAGACTCTATAGATAAAACAGCAACTCAAATTCAAGAATCTCAAGACCAAATAGCAACTATTTTGAAATCGGTTTATGAAGAAGACCGAAAGCCTTCGTTTGTAATTTTGCTTGAGGGCAATCTTTCAGATTTTTTTGGTAATTTAGCTTATTTAGACAGCCTTAATTCAAAAGTTAGTAATCTTTTAGAAAGTAATATAAATTTGAAAGCATACCTTGAGACTCAGCAAATAAAAATGAGTGGAAGCGTAGACCAACTTCAAAAAACAATAGCTTTGCAAACGTTGCAGAAAAAGGAAAACGAAAAAAATCAAAAACAGCAGAGCAACTATTTACAGTTAACTGAGGCTCAATATCAGCAACAGCTAAAAGATAAAATAGAAGTAGAGCAAAAATCGGCAAAAATTAAGTCGATGTTATTCCAAATGGTTGGTGTTTCTAAAGTGCCAACATTTGGAGAAGCTTTAGAGGTAGCAAAAAGCGCCGCTGCGTTGGTTGGAATACGGCCATCGTTTCTTTTGGCCATAATAAGCCAAGAATCGGCAATTGGCAGAAACGTTGGTCAGTGCATGTTAACTGACCCAACAACGGGCGCGGGCAAAAGAGTTTCTACAGGGGCAACAGTTCTTAGAATTATGAAGCCAACTAGAGACGTTCAGCCATTTATACAGATTACAACAGCCCTAGGAAAGGACCCATATAAAACTCCGGTTTCTTGCTGGATACCAGCATATGTTCGTGGCATTCCAACTGGGTGGGGTGGAGCAATGGGGCCAGCTCAATTTATTGCTTCAACGTGGAATTTATTTGCTGACAGATTAAAAGTTTTGTTAGGACAAACGGCTGACCCATGGGGGGTCAAAGATTCGTTTACGGCAGCCGGCCTTTATTTGGCTGATTTAGGGGCCTCAGCAAAAACAACTGCCTCAGAAAGCAAGGCTGCTGCAAAATATTATGGCGCAGCAGGGTCTTATAATAGCATGGTTATGAAGCGTACAGCTTGCATACAAAGCTTTATAGACAATTCTACAATGACAACCGAGTGTCAAAACCTGATATTCTAATAGCAAAATAAAAAAGCCGTCCTTAGCTTGCCGAAGGGCGGTTTTTGTTTTGTGCGTCAAGCCATTGACATGGATTCAATAATATGCTATCATATATGTATTAACAATTTGAGGACAAAAGCCTGCCTGAGCAGGCAGGCTGTCCAGAAAATTGATAGTCATAATTCTGAGTTGATTAACTCTGTTTAAGATAGTTAGATCCTAGGACCTACATACTGTAAACGCATAGATGATTATCAGTTTTTTGGACAGTCGGCGGGTGGAATCCTACATGGTAGCCTAAGAGTGTTGCGATCCAACACATAGGTGTAATCATCTGCCCGCCACGTCCTTCTGGGGCGACCTGAGAACTGTACCACATCAACTTCGCGTTGGAGTGGAAAGTGGCTCCGGTCGCTCTCTTTTTTTACTAAAAAACCGCCTTTCGGCGGTTTATTTTATTTGTTTTCTTCTGGTTTGATTGGCTTTCTCATGGCCCGGACAATTGGTTCTAAATCTCCGTCCATAATAACTTCTAGGTTGTGCCAGCTTTTATCTATTCTATGGTCGGTAATTCTGTTTTGCGGATAATTATATGTTCTTACTTTTTCAGATCGTTTTGCCCAGCCAATTTGTTCTCTTCTTTCTTCGGACAATTTAGACAAATCCATTTCTTCTTGCCTTTGCAAAACTCTTGCAGCAAGTATAGACATGGCGGTTTCTTTGTTTTGTTGCTGGTTTCTTTCCGATTGGCAAGCAACAACTAAGCCTGTTGGCTTGTGCAAAATTCTAACTGCAGACTCTGTTTTGTTTACATACTGTCCGCCAGGGCCAGAAGATTTAAAAGCCGTTATTTCCAAATCTGAAGGAGAGATAATAAAATCTACTTTTTTAGGTTTTAATAACACAGCCACTGTTGCAGTAGAAGTATGAACCCTGCCTTGTTTTTCTGTTTTTGGAATTCTTTGAACTCTGTGTACTCCGGCTTCGTTTTGCAATTCATCAAATGTCCCAGGGCCAGACAATTCAAAAACTATTTCTTTATATCCACCAACGGTTGAGTTATTAGAATCTAAAACTTTTTCTCGCCAGCCTTTTGTTTGGCCATATCTTGAATACATTCTATATAAATCCTTAGCAAAAAGCCCAGCTTCGTCGCCACCTTGGCCAGCGCGTATTTCAATAATCACGGCCTGTTTTTCAGACTTTTCGTCTCCGGAATCTGCTGGAGTTTCTGGTTTATAGTTTTTCCAGTCTTCTGCAGTAAATTTTGAGTAATCAGTCTCCATATTTAGAAATCATATCATAAACTCTTGATTTTGAGAATAGTTAGTGGTAAAAATCAAGTAGCACAAGCAACGAGGTAGTCTCGTTAGTTGCTGAAGATCGGTGGTAGAATTCCTATAGAGGAGGCGGACATGAAAAAGACCGATGGTTGGAGATGGTACAGACTTAAGTTTGAACGAGTATGTGCAGCTGATGGCGAATCTGGGGGTAAACATGGATTCGTCGAATTTCGAGCGCACGACGACAAAGACGCTCGCAGAAGGCTTCCGACTGTGTACAAAAGAGTTTCGACTTTATTGAGCAGAAGGGAGGGGCACCTGGTCGGGGTTTGGCCGATGGACTTGTCTCATGTCTTTCGGCGCGAGCGGGCTCGCAAGGTGCACTTCGCTCAACCCGAGAATAGGGTCTATTCGAAAGCAGCAATTAAGCAGCAGTGTCTCTGAAATTGGAAATAGCTCATTTCGGCGAGTACGGTTCTCCGGGGGTCCCGCGCACTCTTCTTTATTCAGGGCGGCTTGCTAGTTAATAGCACCGCCACTTTTTTTCCTCAAATACTTGATATTGTAAAAAAAACATGTTAGTATTTACGATATACAAAATTTAATCAAACATATGAAATCCGATATACATCCAAAATATTATCCAAAGGCTTCAGCTCGCTGTTCATGCGGGAATAATTTTACTGTTGGTTCAGCAAAAGAATTTATAGAAACTGAAGTTTGCGCAAAGTGCCATCCTTTCTATACAAAGCAAGAAAAGGTTATGGACACATTAGGAAGAGTTCAGAAGTTTAAAGAGAGAGCTGCAAAGAAAACTAATACAGTTAAAAGGGTCAAAAACCCACGAGCAAAAGCAGAAAAAAAATAACAATAGAGAGGTGAAAGCCTCGCCTAGCGAGGTTTGTGTATTTTATAAGTTCTATATAGCCCTTATAAATACATTAGATCTTCTCAATATATAATAATGGCTAAAGAAAATAAGTTGTCAGTAGAAGAGATGGAAAAGTCAGGTGTAAACTTTGGACACAAAGTTTCAAAGCTACACCCAAAAATGAAGCAGTATGTAACAGGTGTCAAAAACGGTGTACACCTTTTTGATTTAGAAAAAACATCAGTAGAGTTGAAGAAAGCTTTAACTTTTATATCTAAATTAGTTTCAGAAGGCAAGTCAATAATCTTTGTTGGCACGAAAATTCAGTTAAAGGGCATTGTAGAAGCAGCCGCCATAGAGTGTGGAGTTTCATATGTTACAGAAAGATGGCTTGGAGGAACATTCACAAACTTTGAAACCATTCAAAAAAGAGTTAGCTATTTTAAAGACTTAGAGAAAAAGAGAGAGGTTGGTGATTTAGAAAAATATACTAAAAAAGAGCGTTTAGATTTTGACAAAGAAATTGCTTTGTTAAAAGTAAAATTCGAGGGAGTAAGGAATATGACAAAATTACCAGAGGCTGTAATTTTATTCGGTTTAGACAAAGACATCACTTGCGCCAAAGAGGCCAAGAGAAAAGGAATAAAGATTGTTTCAATTGTTGACACAAACGTAAACCCAGATATTGTTGATTATCCAATTCCAGCTAACGACGATTCAATTTCTGCAACTAGATATATGCTAGAACAAATAAAGGATGCTATAATTACGAGTAAGGAAGAAGTGAAAAAGTAATTTTCATTTCGACCGCACGAAGTAATTATATTGCGTAGCGATATAATTACGAGTAAGGAAGAAGTGAAAAAGTAAAAAAATAATTTTAGTTAACATAAATATTTAAAATGGTAACTATAGATCAAATAAAGCAGTTAAGAGAAGAAACAGGTTCAGCCCCTACGCAAATTAAAAAAGCGTTAGAAGAATCAAAAGGAGATGTTGATAAGGCGCGAGAGCTTTTAAGAATTTGGGGTAAAAATGTTTCTATTAAAAAGGTGTCAAGAGATGCAAAATCAGGGTTAATTGAGGCCTATTTGCACTCTAATTCAACAACCGGAGTATTGTTAGACATAAGGTGCGAAACCGACTTTGTTGCAAAATCTTTAGACTTTAAAAATTTAGCTCACGAGATTTGTTTACAAATTGCCGCCATGAAACCGTTATTTGTTTCAGACACAGAAATTCCAGAAGGATTTTTAGACGGAGAAATAAAAATTTGGTCTGAGCAGGTTGCCGGTTCAGGAAAGCCAGAAAAAATTGTTGCACAAATTCTAGAAGGAAAGTTAAATAAGTATAAACAAGAAATTTGTTTACTTTCACAGCTTTGGATAAAAGACGATTCTAAAAGCATTAAAAATTTAATAGAAGACACAACTGCAAAAGTGGGTGAGAAGATTGAAATTAAAAAGTTCGCCCGATACGAAATTTAAACCATGATAGCAGAATCTATCGCATTAGCCATTTTTATTTGCAGTCTTGGGGGAGCCCTATTAATTTTGTCTAGAAAGCTTCCCATTTTGCATTCATTGCCTCATAACGGTGGCAGTGGCATTAGAAACAACCATGTTGTTTTGCAGATTGAAAACAAGATTAAAAGTATTTTAGTTTCTTTTGAAAAACAGATATTTTTACACAAGTTTCTTTCGTGGGTGAAAGTAATGACATTAAAAGTTGAAACCAGAATAGATCACTTATTGCATAAAATTCGTCAGAAGAACAAGGCAAAGTAGCAAATTGATAAAGATAAAAAACAGACCTGCCATCTTAGCTCAGCGGTAGAGCAACTGTTTTGTAAACAGTAGGTCCCGAGTTCAAATCTCGGAGATGGCTCCATATCCCTTGCCTGCGCAGGCAGGTATTGACAAGGATTTATAATCGAGTAAGATGTATTGTATACATAGAATTAATTAAATTAAATAAAAATAATTTAATTCAACAATTTAAACTTCTATAAATTTTTATATAGAAGATATAAAACTTCCGCGAAGACATACAAACTCTTGTATATCTTCGCGGGTGTTTTTTTCAGAATTGATCGAACAGAAAGCATTTTGAAAATTGAAGACGGAGTTGAATTTTAAAACCATTTTAAAATTTAACAAAATAAACAACTATTAGTTTTTTAAAGTTGTTTCGAATTAGATTTATATTTTTCGCAAGAAAGATATAAGTCACACATTAAGTAGTTTATTCTAAAACTAGATTCAAACCAAATAATGTTTTATTTGAGAGTTTGATCCTAGCTCAGGGTGAACGCTGGTAACGTGGATACCGGCATGCAAGTCACGGGGGCCGCAAGGCAACCGGCGAACGGCTTAGTAACACACAGGTACATACCCCAAAGTGGAGTACAGCTCGTCGAAAGACGGGGTAATTCTCCATAGCACCGCAAGGTTAAAGCAGCAATGCGCTTTGGGAATGGCCTATGGCCTATCAGGTAGTTGGCGGTGTAATAGACCACCAAGCCTATGACGGGTAGGGGGCGTGAGAGCGCGACCCCCAAGAATGGCACTGCGATACGGGCCATACTCCTACGGGAGGCTGCAGTCGAGAATCTTCCGCAATGGACGAAAGTCTGACGGAGCGACGTTACGTGAATGATGAAGCCCTTCGGGGTGTAAAGTTCTTTTCTCTGGGAGGAAGTTATTGACAGTACCAGAGGAATAAGGGGATCCTAATTCTGTGCCAGCAGGAGCGGTAATACAGAATCCCCAAGCGTTACCCGGATTTATTGGGCGTAAAGGGTCCGTAGGTGGTAAAGAAAGTTGGAACTTAAATCTCATCGGCTTAACCTTTGAGGTGGTTTCAAAACTCCTTTACTTGAGGGCGTTAGGGGTTAGCGGAACCGATGGAGTAGGGGTGAAATCCGTTGATATCATCGGGAACACCAAAAGCGAAGGCAGCTAACTAGAACAGCCCTGACACTGAGGGACGAAAGCGTGGGGAGCAAAAAGGATTAGATACCCTTGTAGTCCACGCTGTAAACGATGGATACTGGCTATGTGAAGTGTCGACCCTTCACGTGGCGAAGCTAACGCGTTAAGTATCCCGCCTGGGAAGTACGGTGGCAACACTAAAACTCAAAGGAATAGACGGGGACTCACACAAGCGGTGGACCATGTGGCTTAATTCGACAACAAACGAAGAACCTTACCAGGTCTGGAAATCTGCATGAAAGCTGAATGAAAGTTCGGCCCTTCACAAGACATGCAGACAGGTGCTGCATGGTTGTCGTCAGTTCGTGTCTTGAGACGTACCGTTAATTCGGGTAACGAACGCAACCCTTGCCCTGTGTTTTAAATGTCACAGGGGACTGCCCGAGATAATTGGGAGGAAGGCGAGGATGACGCCAAATCAGCATGGCCCTTTGATGACCTGGGCCGCACACGTGGTACAATGG